>FMJZ01054139.1_pt1 | contig 22783 bp, 18 predicted proteins | sample 1987881 | NCBI WGS metagenome assembly FMJZ01 (sample SAMEA4378227, study PRJEB15110) | soil metagenome | biome: soil; feature: Field; material: Soil | place: India | collected 2015-03-11 | depth 0 m
ATTCCTACTGTTACAGCCGTGGGTGTGGCAAGACCCAATGCACAGGGACAGGCAACGACCAAAATAGCAATCAAAATGCTGAGGGCAAAATGGAGTTTAGCACCAAAGGCGAAATACCAGAGGCAGAATGATAAGATTGCGATGCTTAGGACTACGGGAATAAAATAACTGACAACTTTATCAGCAATCTTCTGGACCGGTGGTTTTGAACCCTGAGCCGCTTCAACGAGTTTGATAATCTGGGAGAGAACTGTTTCTTTCCCAACTCTTGTAGCCCGAAATTTTATCACCCCATTTTTGTTGATGGTTCCACCCACGACTTTATCACCTTTTTTCTTCAATACCGGGAACGGTTCACCAGTTATCATAGACTCATCAACTGAACTGATTCCATCAATCACTTCACCATCAGTGGCTATTCTTTCACCAGGTCTTGAAATTATCAGGTCACCGACCTGCACTTCTTTAATTGGAATTTCTTTTTCAAAACCGTTACGGACGACGATTGCTGTCTTGGGTTTCAACCCGACCAATTTTTTTATCGCCTCAGATGTTTTTCCTTTTGCCCGTGCCTCAAGGTATCTGCCAAGTGTTAAAAAAGTTGCAAGCAGGATTGCGGTTTCATAAAACATAAAGTTTTTATTTAAGATTATATTAAAAGTCCCCATTACGCTTGCGATATAAGAAATGCCTATTCCCATTGAATACATTACATCCATATTCAGGGTTCGGTTTTTTAATGCCAGAAATCCTGCCTTAAAAATCGGTGCGCTGATATAAATAAAAGTTGGTGTGGAGATAACAAAAATAAGATAATGTATCGGGAATCTAATATGATGCGCTGGAATGTACATTAGAATCATCAAAGGTATGCCAACGACAAAACCTATTATGAACTTGATTTTTTTCGCATTAAGTTCTTTCTGCCTTAATACCTCTTCTTTCTCTTCTTCTACTTCCTCAGAAATCCCGAGATACTCATAACCTGTATCTTCTATTGCCTTTTTGATCTTGTTTAAATCAACAATTGTCGGGTCATAAGTAACCGATGCCTTTTCAGTTGCAAGATTGACCACGACATCAATGGTGCCATCAAGTTTTTTTAATGAATTTTCCACGGTGTTGACACACATTGCACAGTGCATACCACCGATTTTTATGGTTTTCTTTGCTTTGCTTTTCATAAAATTATGTCTTACTTAGAAATTTCTCGTCTGAACGAATTCGCAGGCTACATTTAATAAAGTTTACTGGAAATAGAGTTTTTGTAGCGTCCTTCTTAAGATGGACGAAAATACTTTCTGTCTGACTAAAGACGGGTGCTACATTTGCCATTTTTTACGGATTAAGAATCTCAAAATGTTACCTTCTTTTTTGATTTTAATGAGTTCATTGCCGGTTTTCTTGCAGAATGCCTTTATATCTTCTTCTGCTGCCGGGTCATCAGTAAGGAGCTCAAGAACATCACCGGGCTTCAATTTATCAAGCTGCAGACGGGTCTGAAAGATTGGTTGTGGACAGAATAGTCCCACGCAATCAATCGTTACAGTTGGTTTGTGGTTCATTTTTATTTTAGAATAACCTCCTGAATCGTCTTGGTTAAAGATAATTAGTTCATTTGAAGATGCACTACATTATTATTGCTGTAAATTTAATATCTTTTCCAAAAATATCGCTTCGGGTAATACACCTTCGTATTGTATCGTTTCATTAATCACCGTTTTGGGAACTGCAAACACATTGTATCGCTGGCTCAAATGTGGGAATTCCTGGGCATTGACTGTTTCAGCGGTGATTAATGGACTCTCCATTGCAAATTTGTATGCAGTAATTGCTGCTTGAGGACAATATGGACAGGTCAAAGTCACAAATACCTTTATATTAACAGGTTTTTTAATCGTTTTTAATTTTTCTTTCAATTCAGAGCTTAAACCTGAATTTCTTTCCGATACTAATTTTATTACCTCAAGTAGTGTTGAAAATTCATATCCTGCAGGCATTCCATAGAATCTGATGCCGTAATCGGTTTCACCTATAATTAAGTTGGCAGGAATTTTGTCTATTTTAAATTGTTCAACCTTATCATTATCTTTTAGAAAATCGTAGATTTCAAGTTTGATTTTATCTGATAGCGCACTTATCTCTTCCATCAGAATTCTGTTATCCTTGCAGTTTTCACACTCAAGCGCGGGCATAACAATTGGTGATTCTTGGGTGAAAACAATAATCTTAACTGGTTCCTTGAGTTTCTCAAAAATTTTTTTTACTTCGTTTTTTACATTTTCTTCAAGTAAACTCATTTTGTCCTGCCTTCATTCTTTTTCCCGCAATGCGGGCATTTTTCGAATTTAATATTAAAGAGTTTTTTACACTCGGGACAGATTATAAGTTCAACATTGCAGGTCATACAGAAGACTGGTTCAAAACATTTCATCAATAATTCGCGGTCGCAGAATGGACATTTACACTTTTCAACCATTTTGTTGCTCCTTTTTCTTCAAATAATCTTCAATTGCTTTGTGTAACGCATCGGCACCGAGATTTGAACAATGCATTTTATTGGGGGGTAGACCTCCGAGCTCCTGGGCAACAAGTTCATTCGTAATTTTAAGCGCTTCTTCAATAGTTTTCCCCATTGCCATTTCGGTTACGATAGAGGAAACCGCTATCGCTGCGCCACAACCGAAGGTCTTGAATTTTATGTCAACCAGCCGATTATCCTTAACTTTGATATAGAATGTCATCATATCACCACATACGGGATTACCGACTTCACCTATTCCGTCGGCATCCGGAATTTCACCAACATTACGCGGATGCTGGAAATGGTCCATTACTTTTTCTGAATAGAATGGCATTTCACCTCGCTTTAATACAATGGCGTAAACTGAGCATCTGCCCAGAATTCTTCTTTTAGTAAATCTATCTGTTTAGTAATTGCGCCCAGATGTTTTTCTTCCCATTTCTGGAGTTGTTCAAAGAGTTGTTTTGCTACAGGGTCGTCTGACTCTTCTTTCATTTTTCGATAAAAATCTATTGAGTTTGATTCCAGAAGAGCACCGATACTCAATGCCGACATCTCAAAATGGCGCTCTTTTATACGTGTTTTTATGTCATCAGTAAATATAGGACTTTCGCCGACAAAATCAGATGGTGCCCCCATTTCAATCCTTGAAAGCCAGTCGTTATCTTTTAACAAATGTTCATATTGTCGTTTCAATTCTTTAAAATGTTTTATTTCATCTTCAGCAAGAGTTTTGAAAACCTGTTTGCCTTTGCTATCTTCAGTTTTTTCTGCAGCCATCTTATAAAATTCAATGCCATTCAATTCTGTCTGCATCGCAATTTTTAATCCTTCCAGTGCCTTTTTTACTTCCATATTATCTCCTTATTTAGAATTTATTTATTCTCTTTCTCCTTCCAAGGAAAATTCTCTTATCCCGAACCAGAACCCGGTCTGTTCAATATGGTCAATCTCAGCCTGTAGCAAATCATAATGTGATTCTTCCATATCAATTATTCTATCAAATATTTTTATTGCCTCAGGGTCATTTATGTAATTTTTATTTTCGTTATAAAATTCTATGGACCTCTTTTCTAAATCGAGTGCGGTCTTCAATGCTGAAAGTTCATCCATACCTTCTACTCCCTTTGTTTTGTCTACATTCCTTATCATCGGCGCAATTTTTTCAATAATTGATTCCGGAATTACTTCGCATACCCAGGTTCTATTACACATTATACTATCAAGTTGTTTTTCCAAAACTTCCATATGGAGATATTCATCTTTTGCCAGTCTAATAAACATATTTTTACCAGTAGAATCTTTTGTCGCAAACGCAAAGTCAAGGTAATTTGTAATACCATTTTTTTCTATTTTTATACCCATTTTAAGAATTTCTATTGCTTTTTCCATAACACTCCTTATACAATTTTACATAGTTTTGACATGAAGTCAAGCAGAAAGTTAAATCCTATTAGAAATCACTTTGAATTTGGAATAATTTCAAACTAATTTGAGAAGCGATAAAATTGTTTTTGTTTAACAATTTTGCTTTTCGCTACGCTTAACCCAATTTCAATATAAGAGTTGAGATAAGACTTGAAATTTTTAAGAATTTGAATATAATAGACAATGCGATTATATGAATATGAAGGTAAGATGCTGTTCAAGAGAAAAAAGATTCCTGTGCCTGAGGGTGTGGTTGTTGATAAAGATACATTTAATGAGCTTGATAAAATTGTCTTTCCGGTCGTGATAAAGGCACAGGCTTTTTTAGGCGGAAGGGGAAAGGCAGGGGTTATTCAGTTTGCAAGTGATAGGGTAGAGGCGGAAAAAAAGATAAATGAAATGTTAGGAAAAAGACACGGACCTTTTATCATAGAGAAGGTTTTGGTTGAGAAAAAACTTGAAATTGAACAGGAATTATATATTGCAGCACTTATTGACAGGATAGAGCATAAGCCACTCTTGATGGTCTGTATGGAAGGGGGAATGGATATAGAAGAGATTGCCAGAACCAATCCCCAGGCAATAAGAAAATATTATTTTAGTCCTGAAAAGAAAATATTAGATTATCAGGCTAAGAAAATCGCTGGAGAATTAGGATTTTGTGGGGATTTAGTGACCAATATGGCAAATGTGATTTTTAATCTATACACTCTCTTTATTGATTATGATTGTAAACTCGCTGAGATCAATCCTCTGGCAATCACGAAAGACAAAAGGATTTATGCCCTTGATGCCAAGGTTGATTTGGATGAGGATGCAATGTTCAGGCATCCAGAATTGAAAGAAATGGGCATTGTGGCAAGAAATGAGATTGGTGAATTGACCGAAAGAGAGAAGATTGCTAAGGCGAGCGGTATTCCTTATGCAGATGTAGACCCGGACGGCGATATCGGTGTATTCCCGGGTGGTGCAGGATTCGGTATCGCCGCACTTGATTTAATAACCCATTATGGTGGAAGACCAGCCAATTTTATGGATTCAGGCGGGGCACCGACACAGGATAAACTAAAGGCAATGCTTGGATTATTAATTAATAATCCAAAGGTTAAGGTTATCTTTGGGGCAAGGTTCGGAGGAATTTCCCGTTGTGATGACTGGGCAAAGGCGGTCGTGCAATATGTCATTGAAAATAAACCGCAAAAGCCTATGATAATGAGAATGGCAGGTAATATGGAAGAAGAAGGTAGAAAAATCTTTGAAAAGGCAAAGAGCGATTATCCAGAATTGTTTAAAAATATAAAGGTTTATGCTTATGATACACCGATTGAGGAGGTAATTAAAGAAGCAATTAGGATGGCAAAGGAAATATAAGGCTATGGCGATTTTGATAGATGATAATACAAAGACTATAATTCAGGGTATTACAGGTGCCAATGCAGCACTCCATACCAAATTGATGCTTGAATACGGAACAAAGATTGTAGGTGGAGTTACACCTGGAAAAGGTGGACAAAAGGTTGAAGGTGTACCGGTCTATGACACTGTTGCTCAATGTCTAAAAGAACATCCTGATGCCACAGTTTCAAGTATCTGGGTGCCAGCACGATTTGCTAAAGAGGCAATCCTTGAGGCAGTTGATGCCGGAATAAAGATAGTTATTGTGATAACCGAAAGGATTCCAATTCATGATATGCTATATGTCCGCGCAAAGGCAAATGAAAAAGGGGTTGTGGTAATCGGTGGTAATACCCCTGGAGTAATATCACCGGGAAAATGCCTTGTGGGTATGCTTCCAAAGATTGCATTCCAGCCCGGCAGGATTGGTACCGTTGCACGGAGTGGTGCAGTTACTTATTATGTTGCTAATTCACTAAATCTTGCTGGACTTGGCGAATCAACATCGGTTGGGCTTGGCGGTGACCCGATTTTGGGGTCTAATTTTGAAGATATTTTAAGACTCTTTGAACAGGACCCTGAAACTGATGCGGTGGTAATGGCGGGTGAGATCGGCGGTGTATACGAGGAACTCGCTGCACCTTTTATTAAGCAAATGAAAAAACCAGTGATTGCCTATATCACTGGAAAATCAGCACCCCAGGGAAAGAGATTGGGTCATGCTGGTGCTATCATTGAAGGGAGTATGGGGACCGCTCAGAGTAAGATTGAGGCATTAAAGAATAATGGGGCACTGATTGCTGAGACTTTGAGTGAAATTCCTTTACTTGTTAAAAAGGCACTTCAGGATTAACTCTTATAAAGTAAGAACCAATGAGTTCAAGTTTTAAATGAGCAAGTATTTTAACAATTACCGGTTAGCATACAAATTTTGTTTGTTATTATTTAAATTTTGGTATATGGTCAATGTAATGTCGCGACACTATAGAGTACTATGTTGACATTAGCAAAGTATTTAATATAATTAGTCAAGATACTATGATTACAAAATTGTTGAGCAAGGTTTTTGGCACCAAGACCGAACGGGAATTGAAGAGGCTTTGGCCTATTGTTGAAGAAATCAACGCAATTTATCCTAAATTCCAGGGTGTAGATTTAGTCAAGACAACCGAGGATTTTAAAAAACGCATTGCCGATGGCGAATCTCTTGATTCAATCCTGCCCGAGGCTTTTGCTCTTGTAAAAGAAGCTTGCAGAAGGCTTGTGGGGAAAAAGTGGACGGTTGTTGATATTGAAACCGAATGGAATATGATACCCTTTGATGTTCAGTTGATAGGCGGGATTGTTCTCCATGAAGGAAAGATTGCTGAAATGAAGACAGGAGAGGGTAAGACACTCGTTGCCACGATGCCATTATATCTGAATGCTTTGACCGGTAAAGGTGTCCATCTTGTTACAGTTAATGATTATCTTGCCCGAAGGGATAGAGAATGGATGGGACCAGTCTATGAATCGCTCGGTATGACCGTAGGTGTCCTCCAGCAAGGTATGGAAAACGAACCAAGAAAAGTAGCATATAACTGTGATATCACATATGGAACAAATAACGAATTCGGTTTTGATTATCTCCGTGATAATATGGTTTGGAGATGGGAGGACAAAGTTCAGAGAGGACATTTTTATGCAATAGTGGATGAGGTTGATAGCATTTTGATAGATGAAGCAAGGACACCATTGATTATCTCTGGACCGGTTGAAAGAGAGACAAAGACTTTTGATGAACTGAATCCAATAGTTAGAAGATTACATTCGGCTCAGACGGTTCTTGTGAACAGAATAGTAGAAGAGGCTAAAAAACTGCTTGATGAAGGGAAGGAAAAAGAGGCAGGTATTAAACTGCTACAGGCAAGAAGGGGTGCGCCAAAGAACAAACAGTTGTTAAAATTAGAACAGGAAATTGGCATAAAAAGATTGATTGAAGATACCGAACTCACTTTTGTTAGGGAAAAAAGTTTTGGTAAGATTGATGAAGAATTATATTTTGTAATAGATGAAAAGTTGCATATTGTCGATTTAACTGAAAAGGGGAGGGCATACATCTCTCCCCATAATCCTGAAATGTTTGTTTTGCCAGATTTAAGTGGAAAAATTGGTAAGATTGATCGTGATGAAAAACTTACTCCCAAAGAAAAACTTGTTGCCAAAGAGAAGGCATTTGAAGAATATGCAAAAAAGAGTGAGATTTTGGCAAATTTAAGGGCTCTATTAAAGGCTTATTCACTTTTTGAGAAAGATGTTGAATATGTGGTTCAGGATGGTAAGGTGATAATCGTTGATGAGTTTACCGGTAGATTGATGCCGGGCAGAAGATTTTCTGATGGCCTGCACCAGGCTCTTGAAGCAAAAGAAAACGTGAGGGTGCAGGAAGAGACACAAACCTTTGCTACAATTACAATCCAGAACTACTTTAGAATGTATGAAAAACTTGCGGGAATGACAGGTACTGCCTCAACTGAAGCAAATGAATTCTGGGCAATCTATAAACTTGATGTTGTGGAAATTCCTACCAAAGAGCCGGTTCGCAGGGTTGATTATGAAGATATTGTCTATCGTTCAAAACGAGAGAAATATAATGCCATCATTGATGAGATTGTAAGATGGCATAAAGAAAAAAGGCCTATCCTTGTCGGCACGACATCAGTTGAAGTATCAGAGGTTCTTTCCAGATTACTACAGAGAAAAGGTATTCCTCATAATGTTTTAAATGCAAAGCACCACCAGCGTGAGGCAGTTATTGTTTCTCAAGCCGGACAACCTGGTGCAGTAACGATTGCAACAAATATGGCAGGTAGAGGAACTGACATAAAACTCGGACCGGGTGTGGTCAAATGTGACAAATGCTGTATAAAATGTCCAGACCAAAATTGTGCTGAATGTTCTCATGAGATAAAAAGAGAATGTCTTAAAGAACTTCCCTGTGGATTATATATAATAGGAACGGAACGGCATGAGTCAAGAAGAATAGATAATCAATTAAGGGGAAGGAGTGGCCGTCAAGGCGATCCTGGTTCCTCACGGTTCTTTTTGTCTCTTGAAGATGATTTGATGCGCATATTTGGCTCGGACCGTGTTGCAGATATTATGGACCGTTTTGGCGGCGAAGAACAAAAACCATTAACCCATCCGCTTGTTACAAGGGCAATCGCGAATGCTCAGAAAAGGGTTGAAGAAAACAATTTTGAAATAAGGAAACACTTACTTGAATATGATGATGTTATGAACCGTCAGCGTGAAGTGATTTATAAAATGCGGGATAGAATATTAAAGGGCGAAAATTATGAAGAACTTATATTTAAAAATTTTGAAGATGCGATTGAGGGAATAATAATTAAATATTCGGATGACAAAAAACCTGTAGAAGAATGGGACTGGGTTGGACTTATAAGTGAATTTAATAATTTATTTGCCATAAATTTTTATATAAACAAAGAAGAACAGTCTCATATAAAACAGTCAGAATTATTTGATAAATTACTTGAAAAGGCAAAAGAATCCTATAAATTGCGTAAACAGAACTATGATTCTGAGACCTATAATGAAATGCTAAAGTCAATTTTACTTTTGACGATAGACAATAGGTGGCGTGAACATCTATATTCACTTGATGCATTACGCGAGGGTATCAGTTTACGCAGTTATGCCCAGAAAGACCCACTTGTCGAATATAAACATGAATCTTTTAAAATGTTTGATGAATTATTGTCAGAAATTGCAAGAGATGTATCAGGGATTGTGTTCAGAGCAAGTCCACGACCGGTCCCGAGAAAACCTGTAGTTACGCAAGAATACAAACCATCAACTGATGGTAAGGCTAACGCACAACCCGCGGCGGCAAAAACATCTCCAACTTCTAAGACAACCAAAGTAGGCAGGAACGACCCATGCCCATGTGGTAGTGGAAAAAAATATAAGAAGTGTTGTGGTAGGAATGCTGTATGAAGCCCTATCAGGTAAATCTATTCATTGATAAGGAAAAACCTTCGTTTTTTTTACCATCTGAACCAGTGTTTATCTATAACAACAAAAAATATTTAAATTTTACGCTATTCGATTGTTTTAACCGGCGAAATAACGAATATTTAAATGAGGCGGCAAGATTGAACATTGATAAGCATAATATTGTTGATTTGAAAAATCCTGATGACTATATGTATGCATTGAAAAATACAATGGTTGAATTTAAAAAACTGGATTCAGTAATTATATTTTCTGACGAAATTGCGGGGTTATATGCCTTATTTTCAATTTTTAGTTCAAAGACAACTTTTTTAATTGATTATGAAACATCACCTAATATCTTTGTGGTATTACAATACAGAAATATTGAATTTTATAATCACCGGGATATAGAACATCTTTCAAAGCTTATGGCAACTCATACAGACAAAGTGATTGTAATTGACGGACTTTATGAATGGTTAGGCTGTTCAGGGGCGGTCAACGAAATGATAAAGATTGCAAAAGAAAATCAGGCTGTGATTATTGCCAATGAACTAAATTCCTTTGGTCTACTTGGCAGAGATGGTAGGGGATTTGTAGATTTGTTTAACCTTTATGAAGATATTAATATTGAAATTGGGAGTTTCAATCGTTATATTGGAGGATACGGTGCATACATCGGAGCAAAAAAATATTTAATTAATAAAATTACCGAGAATGTAAATGATATTCATATGCCAGTTCCCCAATTTATGCTTGCCGTCAATCTTGCAGGTATCGGCTTATTAAGGGATGAAGCTAAGAACCGACAGGTATTTTCAAAATTGTGGACACACAGCCGATTTTTTATAAATCGTTTAAAACAGATTGGTCTTAAGACGATGAGTGAGACCCCTGTGGTTGTTATGATTTTGAATAACAATCAGGAAGCAGATGCATTTTCAAAAAGATTATTTGATGATGGAATAATTACAAATACGAATAAGGAAAGAGTCAGAATGGTGCTTTCAATTGAACATTCAAGATCCGACCTTGACTATACTCTTGACCGAATTGAAGCCCATTTCAGAGATATGGGTATTGTTTACCCTTCATAATCTCAATCTTGACTTATCAATAGAATTTGAATATACTCTTTTCTTGAAAGGAGGTTAAATGACAGCATTATTAGCAATGCTATTAATAGTTATGCCGCAGGAATATATTAATATGCTTATGAGGGAAGATTATGAATCTGCGGTGGAATATTGCAAACAAATGGTAAATAAAACCCCAGGATTTAAGTGGGCGTTAGAACTGGGGGATATATATTTTGATAAGCTTGACGAGCCGATAAAGGCAAAACAAATATATCAAGAAATTATAGATAAATATCCCCAGAAGGATGGATGGGTTTATTATCGTCTGGGGCTGGTGCTTGAGGCACTGGAAGATTATCTAAATGCTGCAAAGATTTATGAAATAGTTGCAACAAAGTATCGCAAACCACCGCTTGATTCGTTTTCTCTATCGGGTGTGGAAAGATGTTTTAAAAAGAACTATCAAGATACAGTTGCCATTGTTGATGGCTACAGAATTACGCGATTAGAACTGGATGAGATGATGGCAAAACAATCCCCTTTTGCAAAAAAGGATGAGAGGGGATTACTCGAACAAATGATTCTTGAGCGACTCTTGTACATCCAGGCATTGAAGCATAATGTAAAGTCAATGCAGGGATATAAGGACCAAATTAAACAAACACGAACAACACTTTTATTAGATGAAGTAAGGGCTGTGAATGTCATTGAAAAAGCTGTTCCAACCGAGAAAGAAGCACAGGAATATTATAAAAAGAATAAACATTTCTATAAGATATCAAGGGAAGTGAGGGGTAAAGAGATTGTTGTCGAATCGGAAAGCCTCGCAGTTTTTATACGCGACTCTTTATTAAAGGATCAGACAAGTTTTGATACACTGGCGAAGATTTATTCAACTGCACCCACAAAAGGCGGTGGCGGTGAAATGGGAATTGTTATTCCAGGTACAAAACCAAAAGAAGTAGAAGATGTTTTATTCAGCGTTAAACTAAACACGATTTCAGATATTGTAAAATTTGAGAATAAATATGGCATCTATTTTGTTTACGAACGAAAACCAGAACGCTGGCGTAGTTTCAATGAAGTAAAATCACAGGTGGAAGCCGCAGTGCGTGCACAAAAAATTCAGAAAATAGAGGAAAAATTTTTAAAGGATTTGAAGGCAAAAGCAAAGATAGAGATTTTTAAAGATAGCATCTTTACTGACAGTCTTTTGAAATCAGATACGAGGATTGTTGCCCTCATCAATGGAAGACCTGTTAAATTTCGGGATGTAGAGATTAAAAATGCTTCTCAGCCAATGTTTGCAAAGCTTGATGTGTCAAAGCCAGAAGAATTTGAAAAGGTTCTTGAAAGTTTAATAGAAGAAGATTTAAAACTGGAAGTTGCGGAGCGGAATAAATATTATTTCAACGACGGATTCATTACAAAATTAAACGAAGGTATTAAAAGGGCACTTGAACAGACATTATACACCAAAATTGTTATCCAAACCGCAAAGGTTGACTCTAACGAAGTTAAAGAATATTATAATTCCCACAAAGAGGATATGAAAATACTTGAAACAATTAGATGCAAAGAAATCGTGGTTAATAGTAAACAGGAAGCAGAAAAAATAAGAGCAGAACTGGCAAAACATTATGGCGAGAAAAAATCCATTATTCCCTTTTTAAGCAAAAAGGCAAAGATAACTGATTTTACAATGTTTGATTCCCTTGCCAAGACTTATTCTACTGCCCATAACAAAACTCGCGGTGGCGACACAGGTCCATTAAAAAGAGGAACAAGACCAAAAGAATTTGAAGATGTCGCCTGGAAATTAAAGATTGGCGAATTGAGCAAGACATTTCTTGTAGGTGATTCAAGTTGGACAATACTTACGAAAACAGAATATGCGCCCACAAAATATCGAACCATTGATGAGGTTCGCTCGTCTATAGAGATGAACTTACTGCGAGAAAAACAGCGCCGGATTGCTGATGATTTTCTTGCCAAAATACGAAATGAAGCAGATATTAAGATAATGCTTCCTGAACCAGCAAAGACCGAAGAAGAAATAAATCCATCCGGGAATCCTGAAACTGCACCGAAGGAATAATGCCTGAGCTAAGAAAAGATCCGGTCTTAGGCCGCTGGGTCATTATTTCGACCGAAAGGGCAAAACGACCAAAAGATTTTAAATTTGAGCCAGAACATAAAAAAATTGTTCCGAGTGAGTGTCCGTTCTGTCCTGGAAATGAGGGCGCAACCCCACCTGAAATATTCGCGATAAGGAATGATGGAACCCAACCCAATTCTCCGGGCTGGAGTTTAAGGGTTATACCAAATAAATTTCCTGCTTTAAGAATTGAAGGTGAACTTAGTCGTAGGGGAGAGGGTATATATGACAAAATGAACGGTATCGGCGCCCACGAAGTGATTATTGAAACGAACGAACATCAATACGATCTCGCCGACTTAACCAATGATTCGGTTTATAATCTTGTATATACATATCAGAAAAGAATAATTGACCTAAAGAAAGATCAACGTCTGCGCTATGTAATGATATTTAAGAACTTCGGTGCTATTGCTGGAGCATCACTTGAACATAGCCATTCGCAATTAATAGCCACTCCGATTATTCCAAAAAGAGTTATTGAAGAGATGGACGGAGCCAAACGTTATTTTGAATACCGAGACCGCTGCATATTTTGTGATATGATTGCTCAGGAGACAAAGGCAAGCAAGAGGATGGTTTCAGAGAATAACAATTTTATTGCAATTTGCCCTTTTGCTCCCCGTTTTCCGTTTGAAATCTGGATATTACCCCGTCACCATATTTCTAATTTTGAGGATACTGATGATACATCTCTAAATGATTTTGCTTTGATTCTAAAAGATTCTCTTTTTCGACTAAAAAAAGCATTGAATACGCCCCCTTATAATTTTATTATCCATACGACCCCCATAACGCTAAAAGGCATCGAATTTTATCATTACCATATTGAGATAATACCTGTTCTTACGCGGATTGCAGGTTTTGAATGGGGAACAGGATTTTATATAAATCCAACTGCACCCGAAGAATCAGCAGCATATTTAAAGAATATCTATTGATAGCCAGGATTGGTTAAAGTCTTAAATGTCTAAATTCCTTGACCTTTTAGTCAATTATTATTTAACCAGTTTATGAAAGTTGCGTTTGTAACTTCTGAAGCAGTGCCGTATGCTAAGACTGGTGGACTTGCAGATGTCTGCGGCACTCTTCCCCTTTACTTGAGAGATTTAGGAATTGAGACCAGCATTATACTACCAAAGTATAAGGGGATTGAAGCTGACAAATTTATTGACCTTGAAGTGGAATTTGAAGAGAATAAAATAAATATTCCAATTTTTACAGATGGTTTTGCCTATTTTATAGACTATCCCCAATATTTTCATCGTGATGGTCTTTATGGAACACCATCAGGGGATTATTCTGACAACTGCGAACGTTTTACATTCTTTGCTCGCGCTGTAATTGCCCTAATTAAGAAAATCAAATTTGATATTGTGCACTGCCATGACTGGCAAACTGGTTTGGTCCCTTTATTTATCAAAAAATATGGATTGGATTCCCGATGTGTCTTTACCATTCACAATCTTGGCTATCAAGGACGATTTCCAAGAGAAAAATTTTCAGTTTTGGAGATTGAATGGGACTACTTTACATTGGATGGTATAGAATTTTATGGTGGATTAAATTTTCTTAAGGCAGGACTCATTTATTCAGATATTATAACAACAGTTTCACCAACATATGCTAAAGAAATTCAAACCCCTGAGTTTGGTTTTGGGCTTGAAGGTGTGCTACAAAAATACAATCATAAACTGTATGGAATTTTGAATGGTATTGATTATAAAATATGGAATCCGGAAAAAGATCAATATATTTATGAGTTTTACAATAATTATGAAGGCAAAAAGAAAAATAAATCAGGAATCACATACGAATTGCTTCTTGATTCAAAAAAACCATTGATTGGAATGGTCTCGCGAATTGCCGGGCAAAAGGGATTTGATATATTGATAAAAGTTCTTGACGATATCATTTCTATGAATTATTGCTTTGCCTTGATAGGTTTTGGCGAAGAATATTACTGTGAGAAATTAAAAAAATTTGCTGAAACCTATCCGGGTCAGGTTTCTATTAATATTAAATTTGATGAAATCCTTGCCCATCGTATCTATGCGGGTAGCGATTTCTTTTTAATGCCTTCTAAATATGAGCCCTGTGGACTGGGGCAGATGATAAGTTTAAGATATGGAACTGTACCTATTGTTTATAAAACCGGCGGTCTTGCTGATACTGTAACTCAATTCAATCCTGAATCTCTGTCTGGAAATGGATTTGTTTTTGAAACTTATTCCGCACAAAGTTTGTTGGAGACTCTCAAATTTGCTTATAATGTTTATGTCCGCGAAGGAATTTTTTCGGAACTTTCTGAAAATTGTATGAAGTATGATTTTTCCTGGAGTAATTCGGCAAAGGCATATAAAAATTTGTACCAGAAAATATTTGCATAAATCTTGACTTTTGAGTTAAATTGATTATAGTTTACAATAAATAATCGTGTCAAACAGGAGGTATTTCTATGGCAATGCCAAAATCAGAATATATTTGGATGGATGGAAATTTTATTAAATGGGATGATGCAAAAATTCATATTTTGTCGCATGTCATACATTATGGAACTGGTGTATTTGAAGGATTGAGATGCTATGATACACCTAAAGGTTCGGTGATATTCCGTTTGAAAGAACATACGGAACGACTTTTTAATTCAGCAAAGATATATCGCATGGAAATTCCTTTTTCCCAGGACAAGATAAATAGCGTGATTGTTGAATTAATAAAGAAGAATGGTTTAAAGTCAGCGTATGTTAGACCAATTGCTTATCGTGGCTACAATGAGCTAGGGGTCAATCCATTCCCTTGTCCGGTTTGTGTAGCAATTGCAACGCTTCAGTGGGGTAAATATCTTGGCGCCGATGCCCTTGAGCAGGGGATTGATGTAATGGTTTCATCTTGGAATCGAATGGCGCCTAATACTTTTCCTGCAATGGCAAAGTGCAGTGCTAATTATATGAATTCACAATTGATTAAAATGGAAGCACTTGCCTATGGTTTTGTTGAGGGAATTGCCCTTGATAATACAGGATATGTAAGTGAGGGTTCTGGTGAAAACATTTTTGCAGTCAAAAATGGAGTTGTCTATACCCCGCCTCTCCATGCCTGTATATTACCCGGAATAACACGCAACACAGTAATTCAGTTATGTAAAGATTTAGGAATTCCGGTTATACAGGAAATGTTGAATAGGGAATTTTTGTATCTCGCTGATGAAGTATTTTTTACTGGTTCAGCGGCGGAAGTTACGCCTATTCGGAGTATTGACAAAATAACGATTGGGGAGGGTAAGGCAGGCCCGATAACAAAAAAGATTCAAAAATATTTCTTCGACATTATTGAAGGAAGAATAGAAGATAAACATAACTGGCTTACGAAGGTAAATTAATGAAATTAGGCGTCGGTGCCGACCATAGGGGATACAAATTGAAATCTATGATAAAAAAATATCTAACCGAAAATAAATATCAGGTATTTGATTATGGCACCGATTCTAAAAAGCCTGCGGATTATCCAGAAATTGCCCTGAGGGTTGCCCACGATGTAGTGAAAAAAAAGATAAAATACGGGATTATCATTTGTTTCAGTGGACAGGGAATGGCGATAACTGCCAACAAAGTTGCCGGCATCAGGGCTGCGATATGTACGGATAAAGAACTTGCTTATTATGCACGTGCCCATAATGATGCCAATGTTCTTGTATTGCCGGCGCGCACAATAAAGCATAAAAAACAATGGAAACCGATCATTGAGACATTCTTCAATACACAATTTGAAGGTGGTAGACATAAAAGAAGATTAGGTATAATAAAACAATATGAGACTACGAAAAGAACATAATAGAAAATGAACAATTCTATTTTTTTTATTTAATAATTTTTGCATTTCAGTTATGAAGGTTCTACCCGTTGCCTTTGATTCACTTGGTGCAAGAAGTATGGCTACATATGTTGAAACTAAGGATATAAAGGTTTTTATCGATCCCGGGGTCTCATTATCTCCAGACCGTTATTCATTGCCACCACATAAAGTTGAAATTGATAGACATAAAAAACTATGGGAAGATATTAAGAAGTGGGCAACGCTATCAGATTTAGTGATAATAACCCATTATCATTATGACCACCATAATCCCAATGAACCAGAACTATTTACGAATAAAGAGGTTTTTCTAAAAGACCCGCGCCAATTTATAAATGAAAGTCAGAAAAATCGGGCAGCTTTCTTTTTAAATCAAATTGAAGGTAGACCCCGTTCGTTAGTGATTGCAGATGGATTGTCTTTCAATTTTGGTAGAACAAAAATTACATTTTCTAAACCTATCTTTCATGGTCAGAATAATCGCCTTGGCTATGTTCTAATGATTCTAATTGAGGAAGATTCAAGATTTATCTTTAGTTCTGATATTCAGGGCCCTCTAATTGAAGAACCGGTGGACTTTATTTTGCGCTATGAACCGGATACGCTGATTCTTGATGGTCCATCAACATATCTTGTTGGTTCGCATTATAAAAAAACTGATATGGATTGTGCGGTGAATTACTTAAAAAAAATAATCAACAGCGGAAAAATAAAGAATCTTGTCATTGACCATCATCTTATGCGCGACCTTAATTGGAATAGCTTTGTTGATAATTTGAAAAAACAAAGTAATAATACAGTTATACAATCGGCTGCGAAATTTCGTGGATATAAAGAAGATTTACTTGAGGCGAAGAGAAAAGATTTTTATGAAGGAAAATGCCAATTTGTAGATAATTATGTGTGATTAAAATGGCACCGCGTGGAGAAGTGGAGGCTATACGAGAAATTAATCAATATGTCGGGAAAATATATGCTGAAATTGGTAAAGTAATTATAGGACAGAAATCAATTATAGAACAGGTGCTTATTTCTTTATTTTGCAATGGCCATTCGCTTATTATCGGTGTGCCCGGGCTTGCTAAAACAATGCTCGTCAATACCATCGCCCAGATTGTGGATTTGACATTCAATAGAATTCAGTTCACACCAGACTTAATGCCTTCGGATATAACCGGAACCGAAGTAATAGAAGAAGACCGAACCACAGGAAAGCGAAACTTCAGATTTGTAAAAGGACCTTTATTTGCCAATGTAGTCCTTGCTGATGAGATTAATCGGGCACCTCCAAAGACCCAATCAGCATTGTTGCAGGCAATGCAGGAATATAAAGTAACTTATGGAGGTGAGACCTACCCATTGCCTACGCCGTTTTTCGTCCTTGCTACACAAAATCCAATTGAACAGGAAGGAACATATCCATTACCTGAAGCACAACTTGATAGGTTTATGTTTACAATAAATATTGGATATCCAGAAAAAAAAGAAGAGATTGAGATAGTAAAAACCACAACTTCAGCATATACTGCAGACCTTAAAAAAGTTATTGGTGCTGAAGAATTTGTTAATCTTCAAAAAATTATTCGCAGGATGCCTGTCGGTGACGAGATTATAGAGAGAACAGTTGCACTTGTTGAAAAGACGCGACCCGAAAACAAAAACACAACTGAAATTGTAAAAAAATATGTTGCTTGGGGCGCGGGACCAAGGGCATCACAGTATTTGATTCTTGGTGCAAAAGCAAAGGCGGCAATGGATGGGAGGTTTTCTCCAAACCTTGATGATGTCCGCTATGTATGTCATCCAGTTTTAAGACATAGAATAATCACCAATTTTGCTGCGGAGGCCGAAGGAATAAAATCTGACTATATTATTGATGAACTATTAAAAGATTTCCTATAGTTGCCTGACCTTAATATTCATCAAGGTAGGTTTATCGGGCAAGCCCAATAATTATGCTAAAGATGGATTTGAGTTTTGAAAGGCATCAAAAATATTAGACTTAAAGATTATGACTATAGAACAGATGGTTATTATTTTGTTACCATCTGTACGAACTACCGAAAACCATATTTAGTCGGTAGAATAAAAGATGTAGTTGCTCAATTTATTGAGCAAATCCCTCAAAATATAACCGGGCTTAAAGTTGATTATATTATAATAATGCCTACACACCTCCATATTATTTTTATCTTAGAAGAATGCAAATTGAAATTGGGTGAGGTAGTAAGAAGATTAAAAGCAGGAACAAGCAAAAAGGCATGGATTAAGTTATGGCAACCGAATTATTATGAACATGTAATCAGGAATAAAAATGCATTAAACAAAATTCGAGAATATATTCAAAATAATCCTCTATTAGAAAAGATAAAATTTGAGCAATTTTATGAAAAGGGTAGTTTGTAGTTGCCTAATTTATTAGGCAAGCCTAATTCATTGGGCAACTACACATTATTGTCTTTCTGTTGTTCAGGCACAGTGGTGGTTACGATCAAAATGAGAAACCGGGGGATGGTTTTGCCATCCCCCGGTAAATCGCGGTTGGAAAATCTGTTCGTAATTGCTTGATTTATGAGACAAGCCCAATGAATTGGGCAACTACACATTATTGTCTTTCTGTCGCCCAATGAATTGGGCAACTACCGCTACCGAACTATCGTCATCGTTCTGGACGCAGTGCCTTCTGGCGTATCAACCCGCACAAAATAGATACCGTTAGGAAGTTCCAGATTGGAAAGATTCAGTGTATATGTGCCAGCAGGTTTTGTCTCGTTTATCAGGTTATTGACCAATCTGCCCGTAGCATCATAGAGTGCAATTTTTACACTGCCTGCGCTTCTTAGGGTATATGAAAGTTTGGTCTGACCATTTGAAGGATTAGGGGAGAGGGTTAGCAACAAATGTGATATCTGCTCGTTTCTTTCTGAAATTCCTGTATTGCCAAACCAATCAAAATATGGTCTATAACCAACAGCCATAGCACTATACATTATTGCAGAGAATACGCCACCACGAATAATCCAACCTGCAGTTGGTGGCCATATACCTGTTGCTCCATAATCATTTATTCTTACTCCATTACCAAACCCAGTAGGATTACTTACCGTAGTCCAGGTAAACATCGTTGAATCTCCAGGGTCGCAGTTATAGGCAACGGTGATTTCGCCAGTCGCTTTTCGGCACCGAACTGTGCTCATGTTCTGGTCTCCTGTCGCTGGATAAATCACATCTCCATATGTCCAGTTTACACCACTATTTGTGCTGTAATAGTAAGCAATGTTGTTATCACCCGACCAGGCAAAAGTTGCAAATATCCAGCCTGTTTGCGTAGAACCGCGTGAATATCCTATGTCAGTATGCAGTAATGGTGTAGCGCCTGAATTATTACTAACCTGTTGAGAACCAAGCCAGGTTGCTCCGTAGTCAGTACTTCTTTTAATTCTGATTTCTTGATTTGTAGTTATTCTATCGTCTATGAATGCAACCGCAACATTTCCACCTGCACCAGCAGCAATTGCTGGGTATGGAAAAACTTGAGGGTCATCAAATATACTAATAGTATTCACCCAACCACCACCTGCCAGGGCATTTCTTGAGGTATATATAGAATTGTAGGTAGCCTCTTGTTTTACAAATGTGCAATAGCACCAGGCATTAGTGCCAATGTCACCATCAATATCAGCCCATAAGACACTATCCGCAGCAATCTGCTCAAAAGTTGCACCAGTACCATCGGTTTTAACCCTTCTTGACCAGAGTTGTCTTGCGCCGGTTGGTTCATACCAAATTCCAATAAATACTACCCAGGATTGTCCACCTGCATCTCTAACCACACGAACTTTCGGATTACCAATATAACCATCAACATTCGTTCCAAGAGAGAACAGACTCCAGGTATCTCCACCATTTGTCGATTTATAGACAAGTAGACTATCGTTAGTACTGTGGTAAGTGTCAAATACCGTATAAATAGCATTGTCGACCACATCTTCATCAAGATCCTGGCCTTCACCAACTTCTTTGTCAACTATTAGAATATCTGTTCCCCATCGTGGACCATCGTTTATCTGCGATTGTTCATTCCTTGGCTTAATAATCAAGGGGATATGGTCCGGATAAGTAACATTTGAGGTTGGGTCATTTGGATTTGGCAGGATTGAATTATCTAACGGAGGAATCGTCGGCAGATTTTTTACCCCTGAAGGGCAATCAAATTCTATACCGCTAACTTTTGCACTGGGATTGGTGTGAATATTTTCTTTCAATGTGCCTTCAATTTTTGTAGATGTTGCTGGCGTATATGTTAAGGCACCGCTATTTATATTGTTCTCAGCATAGAGAGATACGACTGACAACAATATTGCTAAACCACTAATAAGAATTAATTTCTTCATTTTTTCTCCTTTTTCTATTTTTTTTTATAATTCCAGCCTAAGGCTGAAAGACCATCTCCGCGCAGGGAGACAAGTTTATTTCAGTAATTTTTTTCTGGTTATTTCACCTCCTTTCTCAAAAAATTCAGAAAACATTTTGCTCATTTGTCCTTTTTAATATACCTCTTTCCGCATACCGGACAAAACTGCGCTATTGGATGTCGGATAGGAAAGTCGCAATGCGGACAAGCACCTATTAATCTGGTATTGCAGTTTGGACAAAACCGCTCCTCTTTAGCTATTGTCGAGAAACCGCACTTTGGACACATAAAGATACCATTTGTTTTCACCCTATATTATAATGACAATCTATTAGGAAATCTATTAGTTATTGTTGTTTTATCTCTTCATATAGCCTTATTGTTTCTTCTGAAGGTTGGCAGTCATACTCTTTTTTAAATAATTCTACACATTTTTTATACTGTTCTATTGCTTTTGCTTTTTCATTGCTAAACAAATATGCCTTCATTAAAAATCTGTGTGCCTCCTCATCAAGAGGGTCTAAAATTAAAATCTCTTGAAGTGTTTCAATTACCATATCAAATCGTAATTTTTTCAGATATATATCTGATAATAAAAAAAGTGCCTGGCGATAAATTCGGCATATTTTTTCTCTTGTTTCATCAACCCATCTACCGTAGCAATCATCAAGAAAAGTGCCTTTATATAAAGAGATTGCTTTTTCTAATTTTTCTTCAGCAGTATGGATTTTGCCCTGTGAATACAAATTTTGAGCATCATTAATTAAATCAGAGAATTCAACTGCATCAATCCAAACATTATTAAGAGTGTAGGTGCCGTTTTCATAACAAAAGTAATCTTTCCCGAATATTTTTTTCAATTCAGAAAGACAAACATGGAAGTTATTAACAACCTGTTTTTTTGAAAGCTCAGGCCATAAAAAGGTGCCCATTTCTTCTCGTGTCAATCTCTTTGCTTTAATCTTTGATATTATTAAAATTGAAAAGAAATCCCTTAATTTTTGCCAGTTCATCAGTTTTGTGGGTACAAATTTTGATTCTTGACTTTGTATATTCAGACGGCCAAGAGTTAAAATTTTTAAATATTTTTGTGTTGTTTTTGTATTTTCGGGTGCTAACCTTTCCAGCCATCCTGTCATATGAAATTTCTGGGCAATCAATTTTGCATTGTTTAAATGCACCGTTCTATGCGGATTGTTTTTCAGAAATTTGATGCAGAAGTATAATATAAAAAGAAATTCAGGATAATCTTTTTTGTTTTCTGCTAATTTCAATGCTCTGTTAATCATAGAAAACATTTTTTTTGAATAATTGTCTAAACTTAATGCCTTGAGCAATAAATACAGGCTGTTGTCATTTTCTATTTTTCCTGTTTCTTTATCTATTTCTATAATTATAGAATTTAAATCATTTAAATAATTAAGGATATATGAAACCAACCCTTTATATACTGAAATTGTAAACCAGAGTTTAAAATTATTCTTTTTCTTTGCAATCTCAGAACCAGTATTAAAAGAATCTATTGCCTTCCTATATTCCTCTTTAAATAACAGTGCGATACCATAATATTTTAATATCCAGATAATATCGGATTCGTTGTTTGTTTCTTTGCACAACGCGATACCATCCTCGAATTCCTCAATTGCCTGTTCTAAATAACCCTGAAATAGATAGCAGGCACCAAGATTAAGACAAGCCATAATCTGTTCCCTTATCATTCCACTCTTAATGCTATATTCACGATGCTGTAGCAGATATTTTCTACCTTTTTCAAATTCACAATTATTGATATAAGAGATTCCCAGATTTCCCTGGGCTGATGCAATAAGCGAAGGGCTGCCTATTTCTTCAGTAATTTGCAGAGTCTGTATGCGGTATTCAATTGCCTTAGGATAATCGCCAATAGAATTGAAGACTGAACCAAGAAGATT
>FMJZ01037457.1_pt1 | contig 22773 bp, 17 predicted proteins | sample 1987881 | NCBI WGS metagenome assembly FMJZ01 (sample SAMEA4378227, study PRJEB15110) | soil metagenome | biome: soil; feature: Field; material: Soil | place: India | collected 2015-03-11 | depth 0 m
AGCCGAACGCCGCTGATCGGCTCGACGCTCGGCGGCGACGATCCGCTGCCGGGGCCGCATCATGTTGCCGCTTGGCGCGCCCGCGACCATGAATTCGGCATGCATCCGTATATCGAAGATGGGCTAGAAGAAGGCTATTACCGGCACTGGAGCGAATTTCTCAAGCTTGGCTACGGGCCGCTGCCGCCAACCGTGCGCACCCACCGCATTCTGTGGCACGGCTGGGTAGACAATGCCGTGGTACAAGCGCGGTACGGCATTCGCATGAATCTCGATCACTACCACAGCGGCCCGGCAGTGCGTAAACCTGACGGTACATGGACGATGGGGTATTTGAATGGCAGCGGCTTACCGCTGCGGTTTGTCGCCGAAGACGGCACGATCATCGATGTATATCAACAAGCTACCCATCTGGTCGATGAACATCTGATGCCAGTGTTTCAAACCGGGTATGATGTGGGACTTGACGGCGCAACCGCTGCCAATCAGACGATTGGACAAATTGCGGCCAGCATCGATCGCTACCCGGCCGCGTTAGGGCTGCAATGCCATGTCGATCCATTTTTGCTCGGCGATCCGATTGCCGGCGAAGTGGCGCGCTGGCTCGACACGACGCTGAGCTATGCCGCCGGCGCCAAAGCGCCCATCATCGCCGCCGAACGATGGCTGCGCTTCATTGAAGCGCGCAACGCCAGCGATCTCAGTAATATCGAATGGAACGGGCAACGACTACGAGGCACGATCACCATACCATCAGCACCCTTGCCACTCACGGTCTTGCTCCCAGATCAACACCGCAACACGCAGTTGCGCACAATCATGCTCGCGGATGGCGAAGCGGCCACGCAACGGCGTGAGATTGCCGGAAGGTCATATCGGGTGATCAGGCTAACCAGCGGACAACAACAGTTGATCGCCGACTACGCCTCGTGATACGTTCATCAGTAAAGAGAGCGATGGCATGAAGTTTCCACCACTGCAATCGATCGGCAAGTACCTCGGCCTCACGCTACTGAGCGGCAGTATTCTCGCCCTCCAAATCACCTTCACCCGTATCTTTTCGTTGATGATCTGGCATCACTTCACCTATATGGTGATCGGCATCGCCTTGCTCGGCGGCGGAGCAGCCGGAACGTTCCTTGCCGTGCGCCGTTGGGGGCCTGCCAAGCTCCAGCAGCGTCTCGGCACGTTGGCATTACTCTTCAGCCTTGCCAGCCTGAGCAATCTGATTGCGATCACTACCATCGCCATCGATCCACTGCGCACAGCGCAGCTCGGTTGGGCAATCATTGGCCTCGGCATCTATTTCATCTGCCTCTTCAGCACGTTCTTTACCGGCGGGCTAGTGATTGCCGCCATCTTTGGGCGCTGGGCCGGCGCTGCCCACCGGCTCTATTTTGCCGATATGCTGGGGGCAGGCATCGCCACAATGACGGTCTTGTTCGTGATCCAGACGATTGGCGGCCTAGCAGTGATTGCCCTGATCGGGTTGATCGGTGCGTTGGCGGCAGTGCTGCTCGGCTACGAAGCCAAACCACGCCAGCGTTGGCTGTTGCCGGCTATCATTGGCGCGGAAGCGCTGTTGTTGGTAGCACTGATCGCGCGGCCACCCACCCTCGCCGTACCCGGCTCGAAGGAGCTGGGTTGGGCGATGCAGACGCAAGGAACCGGCCCCGAATTCACCCGCTGGGATCCGGTTGGGCGGGTGGATGTGATGCCAGAAATCACTGTCACCGAACCGATGATTGTCGGTGCGGTCAGTTCAAGCTACCCGTTAGAAAACCGGCCAGAGCTGCCGCTGAAACTGGTAACGATTGATGGCACGTCGATGACCGGGATGTACCGGTTTGATGGCAGCGATGCTGATCTCGAACGGTTCCGCTTCCTCGACCACGCGGTGATCAGCGCCGCTTACCAGCTCGGCAACGAACACCCACGCACCTTGCTGATCGGGGTCGGCGGCGGGCTTGACATTCTGCTGGCCCGGCTCTACCGCGCCGAACAGATCACTGCCATTGAACTTAACCCGACGATCGTTAGTCTCTTACAAGATCGTTACGCCGACTACACTGGCCGGCTCGCTGAGCACCCCTCAACCGAGTTGATCGTCGTCGAAGGACGCAGTTTTCTCAGTCGCACAACCGAGCAATACGATATCATTCAAGGCATTGGCCTTGACAACTTGGCCGCATTGTCGGGCGGAGCCTACGTACTCGCCGAGTCATACCTCTATACGGTTGATTCGCTTGAACAAGCGTTGAACGCGCTCACCCCAAACGGCATCTTCTCGTGGACACGCGATGTCAACAGTCCGCCGCGCGAGATGCTGCGCTTAACCGGGCTAGCGGCGGAAGCGTTGCGCCGGATGGGGGTGAGTGATCCGGCGGCGCATATCGCGATCATCGCCAACGAGAGCGGGGTTAATGCCACGTTGCTGGTCAGCCGTTCGCCGTTCCAGCCGGAACAGATCGAACGGCTGCGCGCATGGGGTGCGGCGAACAACTTCACCATGCTGCACGACCCGTTGGTGCGGTTGGATACTCCTTTCGCCAGCTACCTGCATGCTGCTGATCCGCGAGCGTTTGAGCAGGCCTACCCATTCCAAATCTTCCCAGTGACCGATGACAACCCCTTCTTCTACAACTACTTCCGCTGGGAAAACCTGCACTTCGATCGCAGTTATGAAGGGCGGCTCAACCGTTTTCCGATCGGCAACCTGATTTTGTTGACTATGGCTAGCTTCGCGCTTGGCGCAGCGGTAGCATTCATCGTGTTACCGTTAGCGCGTTACCAGCGCGATGGGCTGCGCATGCCCGGCGCTATCGCTACGTTGGCCTACTTCAGCTTGCTTGGCGCCGCCTATATGTTCATTCAGATCGTGCTGATCCAGCGCTTTACGCTCTTTATTGGCTACCCGATCCATGCGACAACCACGACCATTGCTAGTATGCTGGCCTTTGCCGCATTGGGCAGTCTGTTAGGCAGCAAACGCATTAGAACCGCCAATGGGCTACGGATGGCGTTGATCGGTATTGCGGCGCTGACAGCGATCTATATCGTTGCCCTGCCGCCGATCTTCGCAATGTGGATGCACTGGCCTGATTTGGCGCGGATCGTCGCCAGCATCTTCATCATCGCGCCGCTAGCCACTATGCTCGGCATCCCTTTCCCAGCGGGCCTGCGCCAACTCAATACACGCGCACCGGGGCTGGTGGTCTGGGCATGGGGGATGAACGGCGTCTTCTCAGTGCTCGGATCAGTATTGGTGATCGTGGTCAGCATGGCGAGCAACTTCACCACTGCAATGCTGAGCGGCGCCGCCGGCTATGCGCTGGCGGCTATGGTCGGCGGTGCACTATGGAAGGTAACAGCGGGTGATCCGGCAACCGTCAGCGCAACAGCTAAAGCTACCGCTGACGCACCGGTGAAGCCAGTCACAAGATGATTACTGTCGGGAACGGAGCTGTTCACGATAAACAACGCTAGTTCGGTCGGGTGATGATAGCGCGCGGTAGTACAACTGCCGCACTCCATACCACAGGGTCACGAGCGCGCGGCAGTCCAACTGCCGCACTCCATGCAAAGGAGGATAACCATGCGCACTGCCAGCCTTGTCGCCGAAGCGCAGCCAACCATTGCCGAGCGCAGCGCCAGCAGTGCGCGCATTGTCGCGATCGATGCACTGCGCGGCGTAGCGCTGATCTTAATGGCGCTCGACCATAGCGCCTTCTTTGTAGGGGCCAGCCTGCAAGCCGAGTCGTATGGCGGCCAGCCGGTCGTGTTGCAAAGCGCCGCTTATTGGCTGAGCGGATTGCTTACCAATCTCGCCTCACCGATTTTCTTCTTTCTCGGTGGCTACAGCTTAGCGCTTTACGCTGCGGCGCAGGCGCGGCGCGGCCAGCCACCGCAAGCCGCCACCAGATTTATGCTCATCCGGGCGCTGGTCATTCTGGCGCTCGATCTGACGATCTGCTCGTGGTTCTGGAGCGGCGCTACGCCCTACGTCCACGTGTTGACCAGCATCGCTGCGGCAATGATCATTCTCGCCGGCTTGCGGCACTTCCTCACGCCACGTCACATTGGCATCGTTGCCATCATCACCTTGCTGATTCATCAAGCATGGATTGGCTTGATGGCGAGCGACCTCGCGGCAAATGCGCCGCAACCCTTTTGGCAAGCGTTCTGGCTGACCTACAGCTACGATACTAACCCAGCGATCGGCTTTGCCGTATTAGGGTGGGGGCCGCTGCTCTGGTTAGGCTATGCGCTAGGGCGCTGGCAAGAACACCCAGCCTTGCGCCAGCCGCGCAGTTGGGCACGGATTGGGTTCGGGTTGCTCATCCTCTGGCTCGTGCTGCGGCTCAGCGGCGGGTTTGGCGATCTCGGCGCGGTTGCTGCGATTGGTGACACCCCCGCCCACTGGCTGATCATGAGCAAAGCGCCCCCTAGCCTCAGCTACTTCGCCTTCAACCTCGGCATTGCGGCGCTGATACTGGCATGGGCGTATGCCACCCCGCACCTCTTCACAACCGGCTGGCTGCGCTGGCTGCCCTTGGTCGGGCAGGTCTCGCTCTTCTTCTACGTCACCCACATCATCATCTACCACCTCGTCGCTCTGATTATGAACCAGCTCTCACTGAGCGGGCCGCGCATCATCTGGGGCTATAGCGCGTGGTTGATCGGGCTGGCCGTGTTGGTGCCGCTTGGCTACTGGTACCGCCGGCAACGCAAGCGGTATCCGCGGGTGTTAAGCTATCTGTAAGGAAGCGCCTTGCGCCTTGCTTGCCAACGCGCGAAGAGATTGCGTCCGTACTGATCAGGGAATACTGGCTGTGCCATCATAGGGATTGCGGCAGCTTGGCGCCGCAATCCATATCCATCTCTACAGAAGGAGGTGTGTAGGCTGAACCGATATGACAATGGTGTCATCTAACCACTGCTGTTCGTTTAGCAGGCTGTCAGCCGACAGTGATAGGGTATAAACGATGAACAATCAATTGCCACGTACATTAATCATCGCAACCAATGCGCCGGCGCCGGGACTAGCGGCAGCGGTGCGTGATGGTAAACACCAGCGGGTTGATTACCTCGAACTATCAACCCGCTTTGGCAGCCGGCATATCGATTACGGCATCGTCCGTGCCAACCCGATACTACAACGGCTAGAGGAATGGCTCCGGATAGATTTGCGGTTGGCACGGCAGGTTGCGCAACTGGTGCGGCGCGAACGACACCAAGCGGTGATTAGTCTTTCCGAGCGGGTGGGGATACCATTGGCGCTCGTACTGCCCCGCAACGTGCGCCATCTGGTTATATTCCACCACGGTATGTCGGCGCATAAATTGCGTTTGATCAAGGGATTAGGTTTGCAATGGCGCTGGGATGTGGCCGCAGCGATTAGCCAAGCCGAGGCAGACGGAATGCAACAGGCGCTGAAGATGCCGGCAGAACGCGTAGTAGCCTTGCATACCCCGGTTGACACCAATTTCTACCGGCCACAACCGGTTACGCCGCTAGCCAGCGTTGTGCAGAGCCTTGGTCTCTCGCATCGCGACTACCCAACCTTGATTCGAGCAATGCGGCGGTTGCCACACATTCCTTGCCACCTGCGGGTCGGGAGTAGCTGGGTGAGCGGAAAAGCGGGACACGAAAACGAGACCCTGCCGGCCAACATCAGTCTGCAACCATTTGTGCCTCCGGATCGGTTACGCGATTGTTATCTAGAGAGCCGGATTGTCGTGGTGCCGATCAAGGCCAGCACCCAATGGAGCGCTGGCTGCACCTCGGTGCAAGCGGCGCAGGCGATGGGGCGACCAGTGATCGCTACCCACCGGCCGGGGTTGAGCGAATATGTGATTGAATGCGAAACGGCGCTGCTGGTTGAACCGGGCAATGCCGAACAGATGGCAGCGGCGATTGCCACCCTTTGGGATAATCCAGACCGCGCGGAAGCGATGGGGCAGGCCGGGCACCGGTTCATGGAAGAGAAGTTTACGATTGATCAGTGGTTGATGCGGGTGGAAGAGTTGGTGCAGCGGATGGTGGCCGAGCCTAAATCCAAACTATCCTTGATGATGGCAGGTAGATTGTTATGAGTACACTTGCCCGCACCGTACTGCGCAATTCAGTTGCCGGTATGATCGCACAGTTGGCGATCAAAATACTCTCGTTTGGCTTTTCAATTCTGATTGTACGCCAACTGGGTGCAACAGCTTTCGGCCAATACGCCGCGGTGATCGGCTTTGGCAGCGTCTTTCTGTTCATTGCCGATCTCGGTTTAGCGCCCTATACGGTGCGTGAAGTTGCTCGGTTACGGAGCGAACCGGATCATCTCGAGCGGATTCGCAATCTCTATGCCGATGTGCTCGGCCTGCGCATCATTCTGGCGTTAATTGCCGGGATCATGGTAGTCAGCGCCGCTATCGTCACCGAGCGGCCCCTCTTGATGATCGGCGCAATTGCCCTCAATGGGCTCACGCTGCTCATCTACGCCGTGCACGGCAGCAGTGAAGCGATATTAGCCGGCTACGAACGACTCGACCTCACTGCCGGTATGCAAGTTGTGAACCAATTGATCTTCGTGACGCTCGGCGGATTAGCACTTTGGCTCGGCTTTGGCTACTACGGGTTGATTATTGCCACCATGATCGGCGTAGCCACCATGACAACGCTAGTCGTTCGTTCACTATGGCGCTTGGGCATCCGTCCGGGGCATTGGCAACGAGATCGTTGGCTTCGCTTGTTGCGCGCTGCCTTTCCATTTGGGGTGATTGGGTTGACGCTCGGTCTGTCGTACCGGTTTGATACGGTTGTTCTGAACGTAAGCTTTGGCGATACCACTACCGGCTACTACAACGCAGCATACAATCTTATTTTTGCGCTGGTTACGCTCTCGAACGTGCTCAATACGGCGTTGTACCCTTCGCTATCACGGCAGGCCAAGCTCGATCCGGGCAATCTCCCGCGCATTTACGAACGTATTCTAAGCTATCTACTGATCGTGGCATTGCCGATTACCGCTGGCGGCTTTATTCTCGCCGAACCAATCGTGAAGCTGCTGTTTGGCGAAGCTTATGCAGCCAGCGCGCCATTACTCGCCTTACTCATCTGGACATTGCCGCTGATGTTCTTGACCGAATTTCTCGGTTATGTGGTTGTGATTGCCGACCGTGAGGCATTGGTAGCGCGTTCCATCATGGTCAGCAGCGCTGTCAATGTCGCGGCGAATCTTATCTTCACACCACGGTACGGCGCGCCGGCGGCAGCGATCATCACCGTCCTAACCGAAGCAGTGTTGGCGGGGCAATATGTTTGGCTGTTACGCGACCAACTACGCCTCATGCGCTGGCAACCGATTGGGCGGGCAGCGATTGCAGTGGGATTGATGGCTGTTGCGGTCTATGGGGCCCGCGAATGGCCGGTCTTGCTCGTCATTGCCGGTGGCGGCGCGATCTATGGCGGGTTACTGATAGGGCTACGGGTGATCGGTGGGGAAGAAGCTTCCTTTGTGCGCAATTTGCTGGCAGCGCGCCGGTAGGAGGAAGGCATCATGCGCGTATTGCTCGCTGTTCATCACTTCCCTCCCAAATATAGCGCCGGAGCTGAGTTGTACACGATGCAGCTGGCGCGCGAGTTATTGCGGCGTGGTCACGAGGCCGAAGTGGTCTGCGTCGAGATGCTCACGGCCACCCAACCCTTCGGGGTGCGGGCCGAACCTGATCGCTACGAAGGGATTCCGGTATGGCGCTTGCACCTTGGCCTGCGCGACGCGCCGGCCAACTGGAGCTATGCCAACCCAGCGATCGAGGCGTGGCTGCACGAACGGATGCGCGTCTGGCAACCGGACATACTTCACCTGCACAGCGGTTATCTCATCGGCGCCGGCGCAATCACGGCAGCGCATGCGCTGGGCATTGCCACCGTCGTAACGCTCCACGACTACTGGTTCCTTTGCCCACGCATCACCCTGTTGCGCGGTGATGGTTTGCTCTGCCAGCAACCACCAGACGATCCCGCCGAGTGCGCGTGGTGTTTGCAACTCGACCGGCGCCGCTACCGCGTGCCGGAACAGATCAGTGGCGGCTTGGCGGGGAGGGTATGGGTCAGGCTGGCCGGCAATGATGGAAGGGATGAACAACAGGCCCGGCGTGAGACGTTGCGAGTAGCGTTGGCGCAAGCTGATCTCATCATTTCGCCATCGCATTTTCTAGCCGGCTTGTTCGGCGCGCAACTGCCACAAGTCCAAGTAATACGGCCAGGCGTCGCTCGCGAACGATTGCGCAATATCCCACCTATCTGCTCCGGAGCGATCCTACGGCTCGGCTATATCGGCCAGATCGCGCCGCATAAAGGCGTGCATGTGCTCATTACCGCGCTGAAGAGCCTACCCCACAGCGATGTGACCGCTGAATTGACCATCTTCGGCAATACTGAGCAACACCCAGCGTATACCCGCTATCTGCGCCGGCTGATCGGCGACAACCCGCACATCCACCTAGCGGGCAAGTTTAGCCACGACCAATTGCCAACCGTCTTAAGTAACGTTGATGCGGTGGTCGTGCCATCGATCTGGTACGAGAACAGCCCGATAAGCATTATGGAGGCGCATGCCGCCAGACGACCGGTGATTACGTCGCGATTGGGCGGCATGGCCGAACTGGTACGTGATGGCGTTGATGGATTACACTTCACGCCGAACGACAGCCGCGATTTGGCCCGCCAGTTACAGCGGTTGCGGACGGAAAAGACCTTGTTAGAGCGATTACGGGATGGCATCCAACCACCGCCATCGATTGACGACGAAATGCAGACGTTGTTGGAACATTACACCGCGCTGCTCGAGCGGCGCGGCGCAATGCGAGAACGGGTTTGATGAAGCCGCGCGTCGCCATTATTGTGCTGACCTACAACGGCATTGCCGACACCTTGGCCTGCCTTGCTTCGCTCTACCGATTGGATTATCCCTCTGAGCGATACGCGGTCGTGGTGGTCGATAATGCGTCACACGATGGCACTCCGGCGCAAGTACGCAGTGCGTTCCCGCAAACGATTGTGATCGAGAATGGGGCAAACCTTGGCTTTGCCGCCGGCAACAACGTTGGCTTACGCTACGCGCAAACGCAGGGGTACGACTACGCGCTGTTGCTCAACAACGATACCGAAGTAGCGCCAGATATGCTCGAACGGCTGGTGGCCACCGCCGAGACTGACCCGCCAATCGCCGCCGTGGGACCGATCATCTACTACTACGACGCACCCCAGCGCATCTGGTCGGCAGGTGGCAGCATCGACTGGCGGCGCGGCATTTGCCGCATGGCTGGCGAAGCGGAGGATCACGGCCAGTATCCCGCCCGTGTAGTCGATTTCATCACCGGCTGCGCGATGTTGATCCGGGTGGCGGCACTAGCAAAGGTTGGCCTGCTCGACGAACGCTTCTTTATGTACTTTGAAGAGACCGAATGGTGTGTGCGAGCCACACGTGCCGGGTACTCTTGCTATTTCACGCCAGCAGCTAAAGTCTGGCATAAGATCCCGCTCAACGCCCGCTTTGACCGTGAATATCTCGCCTATTACATGACACGCAACCGGTTGCTCTTCTTGCGAGCCACGCGGGCTAACTGGCGCACGTGGCTCAATGCGCTCATTCTGCAAGACCTGCGCACCTACCTCAGTCTGTGGCTGCGCCCCAAGTGGCGGACACGCAAAGGCCGGATCGGGATGGGGTTGGGATGGTTCGATTTCTGGCGGGGACGGTTTGGGGCGGCGCCGGAGCCATATCATCGACAACTCGAGCTGGGCAATCATCGATCAGATGCACGATCATCGTCAAAGGATACGCTCTATGCGAATCGGACTTGATGTACGGTACTTATCCCATGGCTTAGTGGGTGGCGTGCGAAACTACGTCGCGCAATTTACGGAAACGCTGGTACGGGTTGCCGTTGAGCATGATATTGTGCTTTACGCTGACACAAAAGCGCCTTTCGAGTTACATCATCTACCAAACAACGTAACCGTTCGTTTATTGCCATGGCATGGGCCGCAGTCGAGTATCTATTACGATCTTTTTTTAAAAAAGTACATGCAGCAAGACAACCTAGACATCGCGCATTTTACTGGAAATTACGGCTTCGGCCCAAAAGGAAGCTATTGTGTGATCACGCTGCAAGATGAGATTAATCTATTGCCACTGAAAGAGATCATTGCTGGGCATAAAAAAACACCGCGGGTCATCGCCATGATGACATATCTCCATCTTATGACACGGGCAGCGGTGCAACAAGCCGATCTGATCATTACAGTATCAGAATATTCGCGCCAACAAATTATGCGCTATTCTGGTATTTCGCCGCAACGGATAGCAGCCGTCCATCATGCCTGTCCGCATGACATTCAACGCATTGAAGATCCCGCACTCTTACACGATGTCCGGCAACGCTTAAACCTCAACAAACCGTTTATTTTAGCAGAGGCATTAAAAAATCCGGGAGTCTTAGTCCGAGCTTGGCGACGATTACCACAGCCCATCCGTGACCAATACGAAATCATCTTCTTTTCCCGCTCGCCAGATGTATTACCGATCGTGCATGAGGCTATCCGGGCTGGCATTGCCCGCATGTTCGTGCGGCCACAACGTTCTGATCTTAGCGCGCTCTACACGATGGCGGCAGTCTTTGTCTTTCCATCGTGGATCGAAGGTTTTGGCATCCCGCTTGTAGAAGCAATGACCTGTGGCACACCCATTATCGCCTCCAATCGAGGGTCAATTCCTGAGGTAGTCGATCAAGCGGGATACATTATCGATGCGGAAGACGATCAAGCGCTTGCCCACTATCTGGTCGAACTCTTGACGAATCCTGATGCCGCTGAAACCTTACGCCAACGAGGATTTGCGCGCGTTAAGCAATTTTCTTGGACAAAAAACGCTCAGCGCGTCATCGAACTATACCATTCATTGCTCGCAACTCGCCCAAGCCAACCCAGAGCACACGTGCCTAAAGAAGGGTCTTTCTAAAATAGCATCACATGCGGCTAGCGTTAGATCCATATCGAGGACAATCCTATGCGCATCCTCATCCTCTCAACGTGGTGGCCTGAACCAGACGACAACGGCTCGCGCTTGCGAGCGATGGCGATTCTGCGCAGCTTAGCGGCCCGACACGAACTGCACCTGCTAGCTTTCAGCCAAGGGCCGGCTCCTGCGGTGCAAGCCAACGAGATCAGCCGGCTCTGTCGCACGTGGCAAGCCTTTGAGCGACCCGATCGGCCCTTAACCTTGAGCGACCGGTTAGGCAGCATCACCAGCCCGAAGCCGACGTCGGTGCGGGTGCGCTGGAGCAACGCCTTTGCTGAAGCAGTGGTGGCGGCGGCAATCCGCTGGAAACCCGATGTGGTGCTCGCTTTAGAGATCGATGTCGCCGCGTATGCCTGCCTCGTGCGCAATACGCCACTGGTATTGGAGGAATTGGAGCTCGCTTCCATCCTCGAAGATTATCGCCACCAATCGGGCTTGCGCCGGTTGCGAAGCTTGCTGACGGCTGCTCAGCATCGCCGCTACGTATCAACGATCTTACCGGCGTTTGCGGCTATTACCACCGTTTCCGAACGGGAAGCGGAACTTGCTCGCCAGATCGCCGGTTCACCCCCTCCGGTGATTACGGTCATTCCCAACGGGGTTGACAGTGCCGCTTGCGCCGCTTACGGCTACCGGCCCGAACCCGATACGCTGATCTATCCCGGTGCGCTCTCGTATAGCGCCAACTTCGACGCAGTCGATTACTTCCTGCGCACTATCTGGCCCTTGATCCGCGCCCGCCATCCCCAAGCTCGTTTCCGCATCACCGGACGAGTCACCGATGAGCAGCGCGCCGCGCTGCCGGACGTGCCGGGAGTTGAGTATACCGGCTACGTAGACGATATCCGTGACGTGATTGCGCGCCATGCGGTGGAAGTGACGCCGATTCGAGAGGGTGGCGGTACGCGGCTGAAGATTCTCGAAGCGCTCGCGTTAGGGGTGCCAGTGGTCAGCACCAGCAAAGGGGCGGAAGGGCTAGAACTGATTGACGGCAAACACTTGCTGGTGGCCGATACACCGATGGATTTCGCCCGCGCTACCAGCCATCTGCTCAACGACCCGCCGCTCGCCCGCCGGCTCGGCGAAACTGGACGGCAGGCGGTAGCCGCGCGCTACGACTGGCGCGTGATTGTGCCGCGCTTAAACGACGTACTGGAAGAAGTCGCCCAACCAAGGAAGCTCCGCTATGACATGGCCCGTGCCTGATATCAGCATCATTATTGTCAACTGGAACACCCGCCAACTTCTGCTCGACTGTCTAGCGGCGCTACCGGCGGCTGCCGCCGGCATCGAAACCGAGGTCTGGGTGGTTGACAACGGCTCGCGTGATGGCAGCGTCGCAGCGGTGGTCGCGGCCTTCCCCGACGTTTTCATCATTGCCAACCCCAACAACCGCGGTTTTGCCACTGCCAACAATCAGGCTATCCGGGCTTGCAGCGGGAGGTACGTCTTCCTGCTTAACAGCGACACCATTGCCCAACCTGAATCGATCACCCGGCTGGTGCGCTTCCTTGACGCTCACCCCGAAATTGGCGTCGTGGGGCCGCAATTGCTCAACGCGGATGGCTCCTTGCAGCCATCGTGGGCAACGTTCCCAAACCTGCTGACCGAACTGACCGGCAAAAAGATCCGGTGGCGGCGGCAGTATCCAACCAAAGACGGCTCAACGGCATACGCAACCGACTGGCTCGACGGCGCGGCGATACTCTTGCGGCGCGAGGTTGTGAAACAGGTCGGCTTGCTGGACGAAGCCTATTTTATGTATACAGAGGAAGTAGACTGGTGCTACCGGATCAAGCAGGCCGGCTGGCAGATCTGCTATCTTCCTTCATCCTCGATCATCCATTTCGGCGGCCAGAGCAGCAAACAAGCGGTCACGCGCATGAAGGCCGAACTGTACTTCAGCAAACTGCGCTTCTTCGCCAAGCACTACGGCCAAATCGCGGCCTTGCTGTTAGGGATCGGATTGCAAATCATCTTTTTCGGCAAGGTCACGATCGGCAGCATCTTGGTAGCCGCTGGCGGCGGCCACCATCCCACCGGTGAGCAATTTGTGCGCGATGGTGGCCTGCTGTGGGCAGCAATTGGGCGGCGGGTGCAGCAACCGGTAGCGCCGGAGCGGTTTTAAGGGCAGTGTTTCATAGCCCCCACCCCAGCCCTCCACCGCTGGGGGAGGGAGTAAAACCTCTCCTGCTGGGTTCAAGGGCGGACAAAGCATCTGATCCGAAACCCGGCCCTGAAGGGCCGGGCTGGGATTACGAAGCCCGCTGCGCGGGCTGCTTGCTGGCACTCACCCCCATCCCCTCTCCCGCCGTTAGGCGGGAGAGGGGAGCGGAGAGCCGGGATTTGAGGCATCGCACAGCGATCAATGGGCACAACCGAACACTTGTTCTGTCTGCCCTCAACTGGCGCGGGAGATGGGAGTGGAGAGGCGAGCGTTGAGGCATCGCACAGCGATCACACACCAGAACGATAGTAAACTCAGGCAGTAACGGCTATGCTTTCTTTTCTGCGCCACATTGAAACCCCGCACTGGCTGGAACGCCTGCCGCGCCCGCTGATCATCGGCGGCGTGGTGGGCGGGTTGGCGCTGTACAGCCTTGCCATCGGCGCAATGTTCGGCACCAACCGGCAACTGATCGGGTTAGCGTTGCTGGCACTGCCACTTGGCCTGATCGGACTCACCTTACTCTTCTATCGGTTTGAGTGGTTTGTGTTGATCTTACCGCTCACCGGCCTCGCCATGCGGCCAATCTCTGTACCGGCAGGCAACGGCAGCGAGCTGCCGATCAGCATGCTGCTGACGCTAGCCCTCAGCGGGATCTGGATCTTAGCGATGATCAAACGGCGGACGTGGCAACTTGTGCCGTCGCCGCTCAACAAACCGCTGCTGGCGTTCATGTTGATCTGCATCTTCTCAGTACCATGGGGTATCTTGTGGGCCGACCCTATTCTTAACTGGCGGGTTATGGGCAACTTTCGCTTTGCCCAGATGGCATCGTTGTTATCATTCCTCGGCCTACTGAGCATACCCTTCTTAGTTGGGCGGTTTATCCAGCATGAATGGCAGATCAAAGCCTATTTAGGCATGTTTATTATCTGTGGCGGCTTAATGACCATCGCTCAGATTTTCAACATCAATCACTTCTTCCTCACCGATGCTGGCTTGTGGGGCTTATGGTTTTGCCTCTCACTTGCCGGTATCATCTACTTGCAATCCAACGTCCACTGGGGTTGGCGACTAGCCGGCAGCGCATTCTTAGTCTGGCATCTCTGGCTAGCAGCAGTGCGCAATTCGCTCTGGGTTTCAGGTTGGTTGCCGACCATCGTGGGCTTGTTGGCGATGGCCTTTTTCACCTCGCGCCGCGTCTTTTTCGTCTTAGTAGCAATTATGGCTTTGAACTTAGCAGTTGGGCCGGGTAGAGTCCATATCGATCAGGTGATCAATCAAAATCTTGAGGAGGGAGGGCTAGGCCGGCTCGACATCTGGGAACGAAACCTTTTGATCGTAAAGCAGCATTGGCTGTTCGGCACCGGTGTAGCTGGCTATGCACCCTACAATATGACCTATTACCGAGAAGATGCTCGCTCGACTCACAACAATTATTTCGACATTTTGGCGCAATTTGGTGTGGTCGGCTTCAGCATCTGGATCTGGTTCGCCATCGCCAGCCTCTGGTACGGTTGGCGCGCGATTCAACTCGCGCCACCGGGTATCTTGCGCACGACCGCAATTGTGGCAACCTCCGGCTGGATTGCCGCCCAATTCTCAATGACGCTGGGAGATTGGATATTGCCCTTTCTGTACAATCAGACAGTCGCTGGCTACAAATACACGATGTATAGCTGGGTATTTGTGGGGTTGCTGATCAGCGTTCACCAATTGGCGCAGAGGGATGAGACACTATGAAGGCACGGCTGGTTCTCCTCGCTGCAATGTGCTCAATCCTGTTCTTAGCCGGCGCTCACACCTCTGCTTACGGGCAAGGATTATGGTCAACACCGATTGAAATTTCGCCGTTGCAATACGGCCAAGTGCCGCTCGAACAGCTCGAACGCCGCTATGGATGGTCGTGGCTGCCTGATATGACCCTCGGCCCCGATGGCAGCGTTCATGCTGTCTGGTACGGTGGCTTGATCGTTGACCAACGTGAAGGCGGCACGATTGACTTGCTAATGTACTGGCGCCGCAATGCTGACGGTACGTGGGAACCGGCCCGTGAACTGATTGCGCCGGGAACCGGCGGTTATACGGTACGAACCGCGATCGCCCTCGGACGTGATGGCAATCTCCACCTGCTCTACCGGGCCGGCACCGGCATTATCTACACCCAAGCCTACTGGAACGATGCTCGCAAACCGCAAGCGTGGGCTGAGGGGCGAGTAATCAACGATACAGGTTACTACCTCGCACTTGCGGCTGATCAAACTGGCGGATTGCACGCCTTCTGGAGCGATATTGTGACCGAAAACACCAACCCGCGCTGCTATGGGTGCGGTGAACTCTTTTACCGTCGCTCAACCGATAATGGCGCCACATGGTCGCCGGTGGTAAATCTCTCGCAGAGTGACGATGGCGAAAACCGGCCACAGGTGCGCGTCGATACCTTTAACCGGATTCATATTGTCTGGGATGAGGGGGCGGACTGGTACGCCGGACAGGGCCAACCGCACTACGGCGTCTACCGGCGATCAGACGACGGCGGCGTCACGTGGACTGATCCGGTCAAATTCAGGTTGCCTCCCGCCGCGGTGCAGGCTATCCGCCAACAGCTAGGCAACGAACTGCGAACCAATGGCGACTCGAATGGGCCGCCCCTTGAAGCAGTGCAACAAACAGCGATTGCCGTCGATTCAGCCGGGAATCCATCAGTAGTCTATCGCGGCGTACGCAACGATCGGGTGTACTTCCAACGTTCGCTGGACGGCGGCAACACATGGCTGCCGGCAACCGAGATTCCCTACGTGCGCGCTCGTAACATCAATGACAACAACCTTGACTATTACAGTATAGCAACTGATAGCGCCGATAATGTCCATTTGCTGATGGTTGGATTTACGGGAGTAGCCAACATCGATACCCCACCGGCGTTGATTCACATGACGTTTGATGGCGTACGCTGGCTGCCACCACAGATTATCATGCAAAACGAACGGTATCCAGAATTACCACGGCTGGCAGTCTACAATGGCAATCAACTCCATGCCGTCTGGTTTACCCGGTCGCATTTGTTTGACGCAGATCGTCCGGGAGATCAACCTTTTTATCAGATGTGGTACAGTACTACCCAACTCAATCTGCCAGCCCGGCCCGGCTTACCGCTCTTTACCCCCACCCCACAACCCGCAACGCCAACCACGGCAGCCGGCGTTGCGGTTGCGCCCATCGCCACACCGATAGCATTGCCGGACGAAGCACGCAATGCGCCGGCTTTGCAAGAACCGATGCACTGGGAGTTGAAAGGATTACAGGCCATCGGGATGGCATTGGCATTGACCATGACCGGCATCGGCATCATTGGCGGTCTGATTATGATTGTGCGATCACGCCAGTAAGAAGCGCGCAGGAGAACCAGCATGGCTATTACCCAACCAAATCCGTTAACTGCCACGGGCCAGCAAACCCAACAGCGATGGCGGATCGATACCGCTGAATGGCGCTTCTACGGGATCGTTATCTTAGGTCTGATGATCGTGATCTGGGCGCCGATAGTGTTTGCCTTTGTGACGGCGCCGCCCGATCGCCAATTTATGGGGGTGGTGGACGGCATCGCCGACCATAATCAATATTTCGCGTGGATGCGCAGCTTTACGCAGGCCAATCTCGCTGCGAACCGGCTGACACCGGAAGCAAACGAACCGGCGTTTTTCAACTTGCTGTGGTTAGTGACGGCTCGGTTTAGCGTCATCACCGGTGTATCGTACATCACCGCCTACACCATCTTGCGTCTGATAGCGATCCTTTCACTCTTGGGCAGCTTGATCATCTTTTTGCAACTCATGGTGGATCAACCGCGCCAACGCCAGATCGCCTTCTGGCTGATCTGCACCAGCAGCGGCCTCGGCGTGATCTGGGTTATTGTCAAATATATCGCGAACTTGCCAGACGCGCCATTCCCCATCAGCATCTACACTGTTGAGCCAAACACGCTGATGATCATGCAAGCCTTCCCGCACTTCACGATGGCACTAGCCTTGATCATCACGATTTTCAGCCTGATGTGGTTGGGGTGGCGCAAGCAACAATTACGTTACGCCGTCGCCGCTGGGATCGTGGGGGCGCTGTTGGCGTTGCAACATGCCTATGATCTGCTCATTGTCTACAGCGCCTTGGGCCTTTTTGGCCTGCTGATCTGGTGGCGCGACCGGCGTTTCCCCGGCCTGCTCTTCCGGCAAGGGGTGATACTAGCGATCTTTTCGGCGCCGGGGGCGCTCTATTTGGCCTACATGGTCGCCAACGAACCGACGTGGGGGCGCAAGCTGGAGCAGTTTGACAATGCTGGTGTGTTTACCCCCAACCCTGCATTGCTGGTGATATTACTCGGCGTGCCGCTCTTGCTCGCCCTTGCCGCTCTCCGCTGGCGAATGTTCCGCAGCGCCGATGATCGCGATATCTTAATTGCAGCGTGGTTTGTGGTTCACTTTCTCTTGATGTACCTGCCGCTCAAATTCCAAATTCACATGCTGCTCGGTTTGCAAGTGCCGATGGTGTTGCTCGCCACCCGGTTCATCGACGAACAGCTCATCCCGGCATTACGCCGGCGGGGCCGGTATGCGCTGGCGCTTGGGATCGCCGCCGTCTTTGGCTTAAGCATCGTCACCAGCGTGTACATCCAAGGCTGGCGCTTCGTCTACCTCTCTCGCTACGAACAACCGCACTACCTGACCCACGACGAAATCGCCGCCCTGCAATGGCTGCAACAACATACGACGAGCGCTGATGTGGTGCTGGCAGACATCGAATTTGGCCAGTTTGTGCCGGTATGGAGCGATGCGCGGGCATATATTGCCCACTGGGCAGGAACGCTCGACTTCTTCACCAAACGAGAGAACGCGCGGATTGTGCTGGATCCAACGACGCCAGCCAGCCAACGCCGGCGCCTGTTGGATGAGTTTAGCGTCTCGTATGTGGTGATGCGCGATCGCGACGGGGCGCGCGCCGAGCTCAGCCAGCAAGGAGCCGCTGAATTAGAGATCGTGTATGAAAATGCAACGGTCTCGGTGTATCGGGTACAACCGAAACAGTAATTTTGTGCTAGCCCCTGTACACAAAGCTGCTACGACACTAGGCAGAGTTTGTTACAACCGTTGCGATGCTTGGGTCATCTTCGCTTGACGATGAACAAAAGCCACCCAGCAGAGCAAGGAGATTTTCTGATAGTACTTGGGAAGCTACCAGAAATCAACTTTTTCGATTAATTAGGAGCGCGTTATGAAACACTATATCACATTTTCGTGAATGGCATGGATCCAAACGAATACATGCGATGTCAATACTGAGCTGATACATCACAATACGATTCTCAGAGGCATAGAAGTGAAGCCGATAAAAGCAATACCGGTCACCATATCATAGCACCACCTTACGGTAGACAACCACAAAGTTGCTAAAATCAGGCACCGGTTGCTTAGAAATGGTGATATCAGCTACGTGAGGCTGCGGGTAGGATAAACCCAAGAGTTTACGAATGAAATAGTTCACAACTGAACTAATAGTCTCAGCATACGTCTTAACCTCGGCGTGATAGGCCGGCACGAAACCTTGATAAAAAACTTCTATTGATCCAAAAAAGACGAGAGTAATTCAATCAGTTCCGTTTCGACATACTCTCGCACATGATACGGATTCGTAATGTCATGATGGAGTGAGTACAATCGGTTTGGGGTAGAGATGATACAAACGCCATCTGGTCGCAGCACCCGCCGCAATTCAGACAAAAACGTTCTGTCTTCCTGAATATGTTCGATCGTTTCTAGACTCACAATGGCAGCAAAGGAAGCATCCTGAAATGGCAGGTGCGTCCCACTTGCAGCCAAGAACGTGATGCGCGGATTGGAATATCCACGGCGTGCAGCCGTCAGTGATGGCCGATCGACATCAACGCCAACCACCATCGCACGACAATACGAATGTAACAATTCACTGCCATGCCCCGTGCCGCTCGCAATATCAAGAATTGGCCCATCGTTAATATAATTGCGGGCAAATTCGTAACGTGCAACATGCTCCCGATAGTACAAGCTGTCAGGATTGACATGCATCCGCTCTGTTATCCCTTTGGAACTCATGTTGTTCTTCCTTTCGCGTAAACGATCTGCATAATCAAATAAGGAATTAAACACATCCTATCGATTTTAAAGAATTATAGCATAATTAACTTCAACAAAATAGTTATTTCTTCAATTGATAAGACAATTTACAAGAACAAATAAACGATAAAAATTTTAATACGATCGAGTAATAGCATGACACAGTTTTATGATCAATGAATAAAATCAAAATGTCAAGTGTCAAATTAGTAAATTTTTCTAAAAATCAGATAAGCATAAAATAACCTTCAGATCAAATAGGTACTAGAGTACTACCCACCTAGCTTCGACATCTAGCTACAATGAAAGCACCTTCCAGCTCCATCTTTGCCAACACTCTTGATAAAAACGACTGTAAAGGAGAATGCCAATGTTAGCACTCCTACGTCTCATCACTAGTCTATGCCTCATCAGCATACTTGCCACTTGCGCATACACGCCAAGCATTGCGGTCATCTCTCCAACAAACCATGAAACGTTACCAACTCCTACGACTACTGGCAGCACTCTTGCGCAAACCATACGGCGCGTCTTTCTCCCCCTTATCATCGGCCCGCCGCCATCGTCACCGGTAGGCTGGTATCAGCTCGCCGGCAATCCCCAACGAACCAGCTACACCCCGGTCGTTGTCCAAGGCCCTTACCAGTTTCGCTGGATCTGGAACGGGCCGGCTGGCAGTGGCGATGCCGGCCCGGCAAACGACCATCTGGCCTTGCCAAAAGGGGTACAGCCGGTGATCGGCAACGGTCTCGTCTTTGTTGGTCATAGCGATGGGATTGTGCGCGCGCTGCGCGCGAGCAACGGCACGCTAGCGTGGAGCCGTTCGGTCGGCGGGCAGGTGCTCGGTACGGTCGCTTATCATCCCGGCCTACGGCGCGTGTTTGTCGGCTCGACCAACGGGCGTATCTATAGCCTGAATGCCAATGACGGCACGATCATTGGTTCGTATGACGTTGGCGGCCCCATCGAAATGTCACCGTTGTTGGTAGATGATACCGTGTATGTCGGATCGATCACGAACAACAACCAAGATTGCAACAACTATCGCGCAACGAGCGGCCGGTTAGTCGCACTCAATGCAGCCGATCTGACACTGCGCTGGCAATACGACCCCGGCGCCGGCATCCTTGCCTCACCGGCGCACACTGCCGCCAATGGCGGCATGGTGATCATCGCAGCCGAAGATAAAACGGTGCGCGCGCTGCGCGCGAGCAACGGTTCGCTCGTCTGGAGCCAGACGGTTAACGCAGGACGTGATCCAAGGCGTAAGTGCGTTGCTTTCCCTGATACTTATCCGGCCATATCAGAGGTGAATGGCGTTGTGATTATCCGTTCCTACTTTATGTGGGAGCTGACATGGGAGCCGCCAATCAGTCAAACCGATACGCTGGCCGAAATTCGCCAGTTCCTCACCCAAAGCCCTACCTACCAGTCGTTCTTCGTACTCGATCTTGCCAACGGCCAACCACGTTACGTTGCGCCGGTCTTGGGGGGTGGCATTGGCAATGGCGGTGACTACTATTCAACCCCGCCGCAAGCGGTCATCCGGCGCTTAAGCGACGGGAGTGAGGTTGCGTATGTCACGTGGCGCAACAGCCAAGCTTGTCTCTCGCCAAGCAATTGTGATAATCGGGAAGAAGGCGCAGTTGGTGAAATGAACATAAGTAATGGCGATATTCGCTTCATCGACGTCGATAAAAACGGCTGGCAGTGGCGTATGCCAGTCGATGAACTTGGCGCGATGACCATGGCCAGCGATGCGCTTTTCTACTCGCACTGGATGGGAATGGCTGCGGTAAAAATCACCGATCGGTCGCCTAGCCGCGGCAGCAGTGTAAGCAATCCGATTCTCACTAGTAAATTGGTCGCTGTCTCCAATACCATCCGTCCGGGAACGTGCGATCAACGTGCTAGCGTCCAACACTATTGCCCAACCAGCCACTTCGCTAATGACGACGGTTATCAACTTGGGCCGGGATTCTATATCTATTATGCCAGTCAAAATGTTTACGATCGCTTTTTCACTCCGCCCGTCTTCGGCCCGGCAATCGATGAGAATGGCATTGTCTATTGGAAGAGCGTTGATGGCGCGATTATCGCGTTGGCCCCACAGAGCGCAACGGTTCCGTAGCATCGCGTGGTGGCTGAGCACACTGCTGATCGTTACCGGCTGCGCCCCCGCCGGCCTCCCGGAGGCGCGGCCTACCCCTAACCTCGACCCGATCAGCGCCGAGCGGCGCGCAGTGTTGTTTACCGCCGATGATGGCGTAACCCTTGCCGGCGAGTTGACGCTGCCGCGCCAACCTGCTCTGCCACCCTTGACAGTGATCATCCACCATTCCGGGCCGGTTGATCGTGACGCTTACGGCTATCTGGCCGAGCTGCTGGTCGCGCGCGGCTATGCCGTCTTTCGGTTCGATAAACGCGGCACGGGTCAGAGCGGCGGCTCGTATGGCTGTTGTGAAGCGGCAGATGCGCTGGCTGCCTATCGCGCGGCTGTGACCCAACCCGGCATCGACCAGCGGCGGGTGTTTATTGTGGCGCAGAGTATTGGCACACGCTATGTCGCAGCCTCATTTGCCGAGTATGTCGCCGCAACTCCGCCATGCGGGGTGGCGCTGCTCTCAAATTTGCTCGGCCCGGATGAGATCGGTGCAATTGCCGCTCCGGTCCACGTCATTGTCGCCGATAGCGAGCCTGATTTGCAACGGATTGGCCTCGATGCCGTCGCCGCGCACAATGTGCGCTGGCCTTACAGCGCGAGCCTCTACATCGCCGAGGATGCCGAGCATACCCTGTTTGATATTCGTGATGGCCCGATCGACTGGAGCAACTCGAATTGGGTGCAGCGCTATCATCGGGGAGCAATGGCGAGTTTGGTGGAATGGCTGGATCAGACACCGTGCCGGGTCTAGCGATGCGCCTCCAGCAAGACAATGGTTTCACACCCAAGGAGGACACCTATCTGCTGGGACCGGGATTTTATTTGTACTATCACAACCGAAACGTCTACGATCAATTCTGGCACCCCCCAGTGCGCGGTCCCATCTTCCATGATGGCGTGTTGTATTGGCGTAGTGTTGACGGCGCCACCGAAACCTTAGAGCCGAACAACCATGACCAAGCGATTAATAATGACATAATCTTCACCATAGTTCACAAAAGATTCAAAAGCTGTTAAACTCCCACCCTTACACTACATGCGTCACTCACGCAAGGGGAGGGGGTCATCGTGCAGTTAAGTCAAATATCTCCGCAACTTGGCCGGATCGCCGGTTCGCTGGTAAGCACGATCGCGCTGCTTTGGCTGATCGGCAGTTTGGTTCCGCCTGCCTCAGTTTCAGCTACGATTCCCAACCGGCAGCCGTGGGTGCATCAACCGGGAACGT
>FMJZ01008495.1_pt1 | contig 22750 bp, 18 predicted proteins | sample 1987881 | NCBI WGS metagenome assembly FMJZ01 (sample SAMEA4378227, study PRJEB15110) | soil metagenome | biome: soil; feature: Field; material: Soil | place: India | collected 2015-03-11 | depth 0 m
ACTAAGAAAATGATATTCATTCGTTAAATATAAAAATAAAAACTATAAAAATGGGTTGGGACAAAATCTCAGCCCATTTTTATTTTTCTTAATCATCTAAATCGTCTACAATAAACCGAATAATGTGCAAATTATTGCATAATACATGCATTGTTTTGCACAAAATTCGTTTCAGTGAATTATAATCCGATTTTTTATTTAATTTATAGAAAGTTGAACATAGAGTTTGACAAGTTAAACATAGAATATAGAGCGTATTATGAAAATTTTTGTAAAATCTCACGATTGAAGAGAAATTTTCTAAAGGTCAATTTAGGAATTGAGGTATATCCAATACGCAATTGTATGTGAAATGACATGAGAAATTTTTTGAGGTTTTTGTGTCCAGTGACAATTTTTAGTGTATTTGCATATCTATAAGACCGATGAATAAATCTTTTTTGACACGGAATACCAGGAAACTACAAATATGGTCTTATGGTTTTTCTGCGTTTCTTCTGAAATGTTATTGAAAAGGGTGGATGATAGGAGAGAAAATATATATATATATATGAGAGTAACATTGATTATTTAAAACAATGATTTAATTATGCATATCTAACATATAACGATAAATGTTATAACCTGTCATTGTTATAGTATGGGATAAGGTCAGAAAAACACCAATAGAGATGGTTAAACAATGAAATTAGTATAAAGTATTCGCCAAATATAAGAGAATTAGATTACCAAAACATTAAATTGAGGTTACCGTCATCGTCAGCCAAGGTTTCGTCAAAAACTATTTGACAAAAGTGTTTTTTAAATCTATAATTTTTATTTTGGTATAAGTTTTGAATATAATTATAACTAAAAATGATAAAAAGTTGCAGATTATTACTATTAATATTTATCTTTAATATCAGTTTTGCGCTTGAGGGCGCAAAATGTCTTATAATTTCTCCAGACAATTTTGTCTCTGCGCTTCAACCTTTAGCCGCCTGGAAAACAAAACAGGGTATTAAGACTGTAATTGTTCCACTTTCGGTTACAGGAAGTAATGCTTATCAGATCAAAAATTACATAATAAATGCGTATAATAATTGGCAGTTAAAACCAGAGTATATCCTTTTAGTGGGTTCAGCAAATCTTGTTCCCAGTTTTAGTTATGGTGGTTTTTATTCGGATGATTATTATGGTGATTTATTGGGAAATTATCGCGTGGAATTGAGTGTTGGTCGACTTCCTTGTTCCAATTTGACGCAATGTCAAACAAACGTTGCCAAGATTTTGGGTTACGAACGAACACCGTTTACCGCAGATTCCCTTTGGTTTATAAAAGGAACTGGTATTGTTCGCGAAGATGGCACTGCACATCCGGATACTATTTATTGGAATAATGTTAGATACGTTTGTTCACTGTGGAATAATTATCGCTATGCACATGTTGACACATTTTCTCGGTTAAGAGGTAATAACGCTACTAATGTGGTTAATGCAATAACTAATGGTCGCTCTTATGTTGTTTATCGAGGAGAAGCTACAGCAAATTGGTATAATCCTTTTCAAGTTAATCCTAATAATACTAACAATGGTTGGAAATTACCGATCGTCGTTTCCGCTACTTGTGCGACAATAACCCTTTCGCCCAATAGCCCTACAGGTTATCTTGGTGATCAGTTCTTAAATGTTGGTTCAACAACAACTCCTAAAGGTGCAGTCGCCTTTTTTGGTACAACTGAGGCGACGACCGGTTCCGGTCTCGCTAATTTACGTGGGACAGTATCCAAAGCATTTTTTAAAGCAATTTTTGATGAACATAATTCTTTTTTAGGTGATGCGGTAAAACGAGCTAAGTTTATTATCGATTCTTTGCAACCGCCTTACTACAATTCATATCGTTATTCGGAATGGAATCTTTTAGGTGACCCAACAATGCGTGTTTGGACAACGACGCCTAAACCGATATCTGTGCAACACGATACAATAATTGAAATGCGACCACAAATCTATACAATCACCGTAAGAAGAGAAGGTTCGCCTATGTTGGGTGCCAGAGTTTGTCTTATGAAAGACGACACCACGATTTATGAATGTCGAAATACTAATAGTGCGGGAGTGGCAAGTTTCTCAATTTATCCTCGGTCCACAGGTACAATGTCGATTATCGTTACCGGTCCGAATTGTATTCCTTATGAAAGAAATGTATCGATTCGTTTTCCAACTATTGAGCATGATGTCGGAATGCTCTCAATCGTACAACCATCCGGAACGATTGTTACTGGAACCAATGTCATACCCAAAGCAAAAGTTATGAATTTTGGCACGCGCACCGATACCTTTCCCGTGACTTTTAAGATCGGCGATGTTTATGAACAGACAATACCAACTATTATCTTAGTCCCAGGCGATAGCGCAATTGTTGAGTTTCCTGTTTGGACAGCAGCAAGTGGTAATTATAATGTTTACGCTTTTACCGCACTAGGTTCGGATGAATGGCGTGGCAATGATACTGCTTATAGTTATATCAATGTTTTTATAACCCAGGATGTGGGTGTTGATGCGGTCTTAAGCCCAGATAGTATTCATCCGGTTACTCAACCAATCGTGCCGAGGGTTCGAATAAAAAATTACGGGACATATCTGGTGTCTAATTTTAATGTTATCTGCTCAATTATTAATTATCAAGGTGTCTTAAGATACACGGATAATAAATATGTTTCGGTTCTTTATGTCGGTGATACGATGCGGATTAATTTCGATAGTTGGTCGCCAGTAACGGTCGAACTCTGTACGGTAAAAATCCGTACCGCTCTGAGCGGTGACCAAAATCCACTTAACGACCAGAGAATACGGTTAACTTGGTTGGTGTCAACCGCTGCGGATGAAGTTAATATTAACCCCGTGTTGGTAACTAATCTTAATCGACCATATCCTAATCCTACGCAAAACCACAGAGTCAATATCTCTTTTAATGTTTCTGAAAAGGAATCAAAATCTTTAAAGGTATATCTCAAGATATTTGACGCTTCAGGTCGAACTATAAAGACTCTGGTTGATGATTATCTTTTGCCGGGCTATTACCGTTATCTTTGGGACGGAACAAATAGTGATAATAGTAAGATTGCAGATGGTGTTTATTTCTGTCATCTTTATGTTAATGAAAAACGTTATACGCAAAAGATAGTTTTATCTTCCAAGTAATTAGAGTTTTAGTCCCCGCAAAATTTAGTCTGCTTATGTTGACTTCTTTTGTATTCAAAATATAATTTAACCAAGATATTTAAGGAGCCATTATGGCAATATTGATATGTTTAAGTTTATTACTAAATTCAGTTGATAATACATTCTTACCGAAGTGGCTGACACCAGAAGAACAACTTCGTTGGAACGAAGTTGGTATCGGCCATAAAATTACCCCGCCACCAGAGGGTTGGGTTGAAACACCCGCGGAGTTTGAAAGACTACGAGGAGTTTTAGTTACTTGGCGCTTTGGTACTTATGATGCAATATTCCGTGAAATAGTTCGTTATACAGTACAGACTACTAAAGCCTATATTATTGTCCGTAGTAGTACAGAACAAAATAATATCACCAATTATCTCACTGCTGGTGGTATTCCACTGGATAGTGTTAATTTTATTACCTATAATAATAACTCTATTTGGATTCGGGATTACGGACCTTGGTTTATTCATAAACAAGATAATACTGAAGGAATAATTGATTTTATTTATAACCGTCCACGTCCATTAGACGATTCAATTCCTTGGCGACTCGGTGCTCAATGGCGAGTTCCGGTTTATGGTTCACCTCTTATCCATGCCGGCGGTAATTTTATGACTGATGGACTTGGGACCGGTTTTGCCTCAAATCTTATTTTAGAAGAAAATCCTTCTTTCACGCGTCGCCAAATTGATTCCTTAATGCGTATTTATAATGGATTAGACCAGTTTATAACGGTACCACGAATTAATATTGAATATACCGGGCATATTGATCTGTGGACGAAAATTCTTAATGATACTTTGATAATGGTTGGATACTATGCCCCGGGTCATCCTAATCATACATTATTAAATCAGAATGCGGATTCCTTGTCACGATGTAAGAATCGTGAAGGGATTAATTATCGGATTGTGCGGATTCCGATGCCGTATTCGACATCCAGTGCACCACCAACTTATCTTAATTCGTTATTTGTCAATAATAAAGTTTTAGTGCCAATTTGGGGTTTAGCAGAAGATGATTCCGCATTATCTGTATATCAACGCGCATTACCGGGTTATCAAATCATAGGTATCAACTGTTCGGCAATGTTAGGTTCTGGTGGAGCAATTCATTGTATTACAATGCAAGTACCTGCACGAAATTATATTCATATCAAACATCGAAAATTTAGCAATACGAATGATACGATAAATCCTTATCGCATTCGTGCCCAAATCATTACTTCTACCATTTTAATCCCGGAATCGTGTCGCTTGAATTATAAAATTAATAGCGATACGGTTTTCAATATGACTCCATTTTATAGTGTCCCGGATACGCCTGGTGTCTATATTGGATATATTCCGGCGCAATCAGTCGGTGATACGGTCTATTATTATCTGGAAGTGAAAAATCAGCAAAACTTTAAAAGAAAGTCTCCAAACCATGCACCGACTTATTTGTATTCATTTAGGATTGTACCTAATGTTGAGATTGCCGAAGATCATATTAATTATCCGCCACAACTTTTAGTTTTTCCCAATCCTTGTTATGACCGAGTTACTTTTTCGTTAAACTTGTCAAAACCAAGTAAAATTAGAATTGAAGTTTACAATGCAATGGGACAACGGGTGAAAATGATTACTAACAACATATATAACAAAGGCGACAACAGGATTCAATGGAATCTTTCTAATAATAATGATAAAAGATTATCATCCGGAGCATATTTTATCAAATTAACAACTGACCAAGAAACAAGCTTTAGAAAACTTTTAATCCTAAAATAAAGAACTGTTTTATCGGATAATTTGTGGATTTGGTGCGAATATTTTAGTGCCATTGAAACCCGCAAAGAATATTTTCCGCGGAGGAGAACAGATTTTTATAATAATTAACTTATTTGAGTTTTTGACAAAATAGATTTTTTCGTCTGACACCTTAACTTTTAATTTACTTATATTCCAGAAACGTTCTCAAAGTCTTTAACTTTCTTATAGTTAATAAAGTAGACAAAATATAATATTATCATTATAAACAGGTCTTTTGGGGCTTAAAACTTTAGAGGGAAAGCAGTATGGGGGATAGGAAGGGGCTAGCCCAAGCCCAACCCAATCTCAGACCAATAAAAGGAGTAGGTTATTCCACACACCGCATAGTAAGTCGCCTATCGGTTAGCCCAATGGTCTATTAAAATGTCTTAAAGTTTCTTCTGTATCTGATAAAAAATATATTACTCTTTTAATTTTTTGTCCCAAAATGCTACTTCTTAATCCCCGGATTGTTTTGAGATATTTGTGATGAGAAAAACAAAAGATATATATACACCGTTAATACAATGGCGGTCGCTTTTTGTTTTTAGGGTATGAGTTATCCAATAATAATTTAGTTTCATATCTTATTTTGGACAAGCAATTTTTACTTAAAATTAGAAATAGTTTTTATTAGACTGTATGCTGTTAAGAATCAAGACACCGAAGCAAGAGACTTATGTGAAGGAATATCATATATATTTAGAAATAAATTCATTATGACGACAATACGAAAAGTAATGTCTTTTTGGGTGGTGTATAATATTTTGTGTAAATTCAGTATTGATTTAAAGCAAAAGGCGTATTTTCTTCCATGTTTTATCACAATTAACAACTCATTATAATTATGGTTAGAGAGGAGAATGCTCCTATGGAAGAAAAAACAATTTACCCCAAAAACTTAACGCGATCTTTTTCCAAAACCTCACCAGAAGACAAATTTTCAGTTTTAAAAGTAAATTTGTCTGATGAGAATTCGAAACTCAATCTCTTTTTCCAAAAATCATCAAGATAATGAAATCTGATTTAAAGATAAATTGACTATGACATTATATGGAATAACAAAATTTGAAAAGAATGTATCTGTTCAATGATTGACTTGACTTTTAGAGTGTTATCTATTACAATCAATTTATATGAAAATATTAGTTCTGATTATTATTTTGTTTTTATTGGTTAATAATAGTCTTGCGATTTATGAAGATTTGCAATCCGGGCCGCGTGTTGAAGGAATGGCAAATGCGTTTACCGCGGTGGCGAATGATAATAGTGCAATTCAATTTAATCCAGCGGGTTTAAGTCAAATAAAAAATTTATCAGTATCGAGTTTTTATAAATTACTTTTTGGTGGGTTAGGTGTTAATCTTCACCATATTTATGTTAGCGCGATCTCACCTCTTAAAAATGCACCAGGTACTTTAGGATTCGGTATTCAAGAGATCGGTATTTCAATGCATTCAGAAAGAGTGCTAACTTTAAGTTACGGTATAGAATTAGTTAAAGATATTGCATTTGGTTATAATCTTAGAGGCTACCAGTTATATCAAAAGAATTTTGGTTCGGGTTTCACATTCGGATTAGATATAGGGATGCTAAGTAGAATTTACAAGCGCTGGCAGGTTGGTTTTTATGTGCATAATATCAATAAACCGAAATTAGGTGCCTTCGAAAAAACAGAATTACCCCAATTGCTTAATTTTGGCGTTGCCTATATGCCCACCTACGGCATTATATCCGCTTTTGATATTTCTAAAGAACCAGGCAAACCAACCCGAATTATGGCAGGGCAGGAATTTGAAATTATTGAGAATTACCTTACAATCCGTGCAGGAATTCAAACTGAACCCATAAGATTTGCTTTTGGCGTAAGAACAACAGGTTTGCAAAATATTATGGTTGATTATGCCTTAACCACACATTCAGAATTGCCTTTAACCCATAACTTTGGTCTGCAATATAACTTCTAATTAATTGATAGATATAATGCCAGGTATTTCTACGCGGATAAGACCAATTATTTGTTGGCATAGTTTATTTTCCGGATTCTTTGGTTTTCTCTGTGTAATTAGTGTCGCAGCAGCCGATGTTTCTTTTTCACCACAGCACCAACTTGATATTAATAAAGCGGCGCTTGATGAAATCAAGCGATTGCCGATTTCCCAGCATGTTGCGGAAAAAATTTATGAATATCTTTTATATCACGGCGAATTTAAAAGTATCTACGATTTAAGAAAAATTAAAGAGATAACCCCTGAAAAGTTTGAAGAAATAAAACCATTAATCTATATCTCTAAATCCAAAGAACGGGGTGAAGAATATCTTAATTTGTATCGTATCCAAAAGTCATTAGCTACTGAAGAAGGGACGACAAAAACTGCGGTCGAAGAATGGCAAGATATGTTATTTTCGCCTATCAATATTAATAAAGCCAAGGTTGATGATTTAATCTTTTTTGAAAATGTATCCTTTATTGATGCGATTGCAGTGGTGAAACATTTGAAATTGGGGCGGGAAATAAAAAGTCAAAGAGATTTACGAAATGATGTTGCTGGTTTATCGAATTATGGTTATCGCAATATGCGTAATTATGTTGCTTTTACTGACCCTAAACCGATTAAATTCCAAGGCAATTATCGTTTATTTCTTAATTATGGGTACGAATATGAAACCGACATTGAGGAGAAGATTGCCTCAATTAATCAGGGTTTTAATGAATTTTCGGAACCGAGTAAGTTCTATGAAATAGGTATTACTGATGCAGATATTGAAAAATATTATTCAAGATTGGAAAAAGAGCGGGACTTTCTTTTAGCACTACGACATCGAACATTTTTAAGTCAACGCCTTCGAACCCGAATTGGTCCGAATTTTGTTAGCGGTCTTAGGTGGGAAAAGTCATTTAACCAAACGCTATTAAGTGATGAAATTAGAGGATATGTCGGTGCTTACGATCTTTTACCATTTAAGAAATTATTCTTTGGCGATTATCGAGTAACACTTGGTCAGAGTCTATTACTAGATAATTCATCAGAGCTCATTGCCCGAACTCATTCACGCACCCGAGGAATTTTTGGTGATTTGACTTCTAATTCGTTATTCAGTTTTCGAGGTGCTGGTGCTGAACTTGAGCATAAGAATTTAAAGGCATTATTTTTCTATTCTCGGAGTTTACGCGATGGTATTGAAAATCCAGATGGCACGATTAATTATTATATTGTTAGTGAACCCCGTTTGCCGACAAATTATAAGAACTTTCTAGAAACGAGTATTGGTGCAAGTGGTCGTATTGATTTATCTCAAATCGGTTTTATCCCTGAAGGGACTGCAATCGGTTTTAATACCCTTTCGTGCCGATACAATAAATCGTTTGCACCTGATGTCAAATGGATTGATTTGCCTGGAGATGCAACATTTCTGGATGATGCCAATTATACGCAGTTATTTTACGGCACACAGAGAAACTTCTATTCACTTGATTTTAGAAGTGCAATTGAAAATGTGTCCTTAGAAGGTGAATATGCCTGGCAAAAAAACGCCGGCAAAGCAATGTTAGTAAAAAGTCGAGTGCAATACGAATATCTCTATCTTCTAACACTGGCAAGACATTATGATATAAATTATGATAATCCGTATAATCGAGCTTTTTGCGAACAACTCCGATTTGAAGATATGCCTTTAGAAAAACCATACCGCTTGATTGATCCAATATTTTCCGATTTACAATATTTTCCCATGCCCAAAGCCGAAAGAGGACTTTATACGGAGATGCGCTATCAGATTTCACGGCAAATTACCTTTACCCGAATGTATTTTGATGTCTGGCAGAATCTGGCTCATGGTTTGACAAATTACCGATTCCAAGGAGAAATCGAATATCGACCAGTTTTTCCTTTAAGATTTAGAATTAAGCAGAAAATTCAAAGAAAATATTTGCCCAAAGATGTTTTAGCCACAGTCTCAAATACTTTTGAAACCAGTTTTCGAGTACTTGCCAGTCTGGAAGAAAGAAATTTTCTATCGTGTGAATTGCGTCGAGGTTTAGTAGATTTAACACCATCAATGGAATATAATAGTGAAAAGACGTTGTGGGGAGATTTCTTAGCAATTTCCTGGGAACATAATTTCTCACCCGCAGTTAATCTTGAAACCGGTATCGCAGTTTGGTCCGCAATGAATTTAAGCCAATGGATTTTTGAAGATGTTGGGATTGATTTCCTTGATGGACGGGGTTTGAAATATTATTTCGTAGTATCTGAGCGACCAGCGGATTTTCTTATGTTGAGATTTAAATTCAGAGGTAAATTCACCGAATATCCTCATACCGCACTCCAAAGTGCTCGGGGCTTACATTTTCAGACTTATACTTCACCACCAGTTTATAATTTTGTTAACAAAAAGGATGTGTTTAATGTCGGTTTACAACTAGATATCTTGTGGTAATCAAAATATGTTAGTTATTATTGTAGAATAAAATTCCCATATTTAAATAGGATTGATGAGTTTTTTGTATAAGGAGTAATCTATGAAATGTTTCTTGGTTTTTGAGAATTTAATTAAAGAAATTAAATTACAAATAAATACAAGTAATAAACCAAATCAAATGTTGGGGTTGAAAAAATGGGTTATGGTTTTCGTTTTTGGATTTTTAGGTTGTAATCTAGTATGGGCAATACCCGGTGACTGGTATTATGGTAAGACTATCCATTATTGTGACGGACAATCAATTGGTTTAGCTGGAACCAGCACGCTTAAATCCAAATCAAATTTTGACAAGCTTGGTTTAATCAGTTTTATTGATACACCGCTGCTTATTTTGACTTACAATTTGGGTTTTATGTCTGAACGCCGAACCAAGATGCTATATGACCAGTTTGATAACACAGTGGGCGAGGTTGCCATTGCCGAAAATCTTTTAACTACGGGTAAACTGGGTACAAGTGGTTTTGTTTATCCAATAAAGTTATTAAATATAGGTCTCAGTATTAGACCGCAATATATTTTTGACTATCGATTCTATCAAGAGTTTCGTGATGATTTTTATGCAAAGATTGGAGAGAAGGAGATAAAATTATCCGGCGCTGTATATAAAACATCATTTTTTATAAGTAAGAATTTTGATAGGAATATTGGTGTTGGCGCAGGAATAAATTATTTCTTTGGTCGCAGAAAATTCTGGTATCATGATTCAATTGTATATATCCGGCAATTAGCTGCAGAAACAACCGGTAGTCCCAAAGGAGTTGGTTTTAACTTAGGAATAGCATTTGTGCCGAAGCCAAGATTGCAATTTTATCTTGATTATCAATCTAAAACTGTACTAAAAAACTGGATTGATGTCCAAAACCAGGTGAACCAGAAATATCCCGATGTATTAAGTTGGGGGATTAACTATTTAGCAAGTGGTGAAATTCCCACAAAAATAGGTCTTAACGGACAATATACCAATTGGAAATACGTACAGCCTGATTTTAATCGAACTGTTGAGATGGGTATTGGTGTTGAGCATATCTTTCTTAATGGCGTTGCTTTTCGATATGGCTTTAGATTAGAGCCATCGTTTATCCCGCCTATAGTCCATCAAGGAGCAGTTTGTTTTGGATGGGGATTTGGGGTTGGTACAATGAGAGTTGATATTGGTGCTGATATCAAACGAAGAATTATAGGCAATGAGAATTTATTGTTTCCTGATGAAAGTGATGTAAGAGTTTATCAGAATTCGGGAGATATAGTAATTACACTATCTAAGGCTTTATGAAAATGAGAAGAAGACGCAATTTATTACCGCCTTTCTCCATGATCAATACAGGAGCGTCCGCATTAAAATTTCGGTTAATAGGTCTCTGCTTATTTGTTTTCAGTTTTTGCTTTGCTATCCCAGAGTATATATATATTATTCATACCAATGATATACACGGTGCTCTTTTACCAACAGAAGCATTCTGGATGAATCCGGATTTTCCACCACCAATTGGTAATGCTCCTGCTGCAATCACAGTAATCAATGAAATAAAAGAACAATCGAAAAAGCAAAATATCCCGGTTTTAATATTTGATACTGGTGATTGGTTCTCAGGTACACCGATAGGTGATTTTACTTACGGTAAATCAGTAATTGAGTTCTTTAATTATATTGGAGTTGACGCTTTGGTTATCGGCAATCATGATTTTGAATACGGATTAGATACTTTAAAATCATTAATTCGAATGGCTAAAGCACCAGTCTTATGTGCTAATTTAGTAAAGACCAATACCGACTCAGTTCCAGATTATTTTAAGCCTTATATCATCTTAGAGCGTGAGGGATTAAAAATTGGACTTTTTGGACTGATCACTCATTATTTAGCCGGAATGGTTAGTCCAGAGAATCGGTCAGGACTTGATATTATTAAACATTATGAAGCCGCAGCAAGTTGTGTGAAAGCATTAAAAGAACAAGGTGCTGATATTATTATCGCACTAACTCACATTGGTAATCGTCATGATGAGCGATTAGCCGATTCAGTACCTGGTATTGATGTAATTATTGGCGGTCATAGTCATACCGGTATACGCGAGCCTTACGAGATGCCACGATATCATACAATACTTGCTCAAACTTATGGCCGACTTACAAGTATTGGTTTATTAAAATTAAAGATTGATAAAAAGACAAAAAAGATTGTTGCCTATGAAGGTGAATTGATAGATTTATACGGCGAAGAGACACCTTTGCATCAGGAATATTTAGCGCATCTCAGAAATTTGCAAAAAGAGGTGGAAAAAGGATTTGATAATATTGTCGGTATCTCCAAAAGAGAATTAACTCGGTCAGGTATGGAGGAAAGCCCGATTGGTAATTTTATAACCGATGCGATGCGCGAGCATTTTAGTGCCGATATCGCAGTTCATAATTCAGGTGGTATTAGAGCCAATCTTCCCCAGGGTGAGATAACCTATCGAGACATTTATAAAGTTGATGTTTTTGGTAATACTGCAGTTACAATGACAATGACCGGTAAACAAGTGTGGGAAATGCTCGAAGTCTCAGTTATTGGATATCATGCAATCTTTCAAGTATCAGGCGTAAAAATGGTCTACGACCCTAAAAAACCCCAAAAACAAAAACTTATTTCGGTGGAAATCGGGGGAAAGCCAATTGATTTTAATAGAGAATATAAAGTCGTGACTAACTCCTTCTTAGCCGCTGGAGGCGGTGCTTATGGTATTTTTAAGGAAGGTAAAGATATTGAAGACAGCTACATAACATTGCGGGATTTGATGGTAGAATATCTGCGAAAACATTCACCAATTGATTATAAGATTGAAGGCAGAATTATTGCGAAGAGGTCGTAGACAAATGGCAAATCAAGAATCAAAAATCAAGAATCAAAGCGTAAGTTATGATAAGGCTTTTTTAAAATTAAAGGCCTTAAAAAATTGCCTTTTTGAAGGTGGCAACGAATACGTTACCACTAAAATTCACCAGCAACTTAGGTTCCTTGTCACATTGTCTTTCATTCTGACCAAGACGTGCAATCATCGTTCTGAAAATAGCAAAGAATATCAAATTGCGAAAATTAATTTCTATTTAATGTTCTGTCTGTTATTTTATATCCGACATGGATTTTTATTTTTATCACAATTCAAGACTATTTGCGATACGCCGTGATCCTATCTGCGTAGGGCATTTTGTAATTGTTATGGATACCTATTATAAGAAATTGATTTGTGTAAAGATATTGTTATATAAATTTTTAATGTATGTTTTGGGGTTTATTTTTTTCATCTTTAATGCTTCTTTAGGATATAACATCTATTGGGCAAATCTACATTCTCATACTTCATTATCTGATGGTCAAAGCACACCAGAACATGCTTATGCTTATGCCCGGGATACTGCAAAGATTGACATTTTAGCAATTACCGACCATACGCATTATCTAAATAACAGCACCTATCAATATTTAAGAAATGTTGCTAACCAATTTACAATTCCAGGTCAATTCGTGGCTATTGCAGGACAAGAATTCGGTAGTCTAAGTGTCTTTGGACATTTTTCCATATTTGAAGCTGAGAGTTTGTGTCCAATATCAGTTAATAATCTGGATGCGACATATCAATGGATTGCTAAGAATAAAGTGCAAGCCCAATTTAACCACCCACGGTATAGTGATTTTAACTATTTGGCGTTTAATCGAACTGGTAATAAATATGTTTCAACTATTGAAATTGTCAATGGTAGTGGTAATTATACACCTTTTTATGAAGAAAGATACATTGAAGCGTTAAATTTAGGTTGGCATGTTGCTCCAGTTGCTAACCAGGATAATCATCGAGCTAATTGGGGAAATCAGACCACAAGCCAAGGACAAATTCCGCTTTCTGGTATCTGGGCAGATACATTAACTAAAGAAAAAATATTAGAAGCAATTAGCCAAAAAAGAGTTTATGCCTGTGAAATAAAACCACCTAATGATAAGATTTATTTAACTGATTTTACAGTAAATAATACAAAAATGGGCGATGTTTGTTATACTAATGATAAGAATGTAATAGTAGAAATAAGCGTTTCCGCTAATAATAATTTTGCTAAAATCTACTTATATAGAAACGGTGTCTTATACGATTCGGCTCCAGATAATATAGTAAATCAAAATAATATTACTTGGATATATCCGGATACAATTACATCGGGTTATTATTTTGTCAAAGGTGTTCAGCAAGATGGAGATCGATTCTGGTCAGCACCAATTTGGGTTATTTATCAAGTACCATCAGAAAATATTCAGGTTGTGCCTCATCCTGTTCGCACAACTTCACAAATTAAGTTTCCCAAAGTCATTGGAGCCGATACTTCGGAAATGTTCATTTACACAATTGAAGGCAAATTGGTTTATCAAGATAAAAAGGCATATGTAGATGGATATACATGGAACGGCTTCGATAAAAACAATCAACTTTTATCTAATGGCATTTATCTCGTAGTTATTCGAGTTAAGACTTTCCATGAAGAAAAAATATTTACGGGAAAAATTGCGTTATTAAAACAATGAGTAATTGGTTTTCATCATCGGCTATTCGTTTGATTCTTAGCATGTTATTAACATTCTCATCATCATATGCAATATATTATCGAATACCATTGTTTGCACGAACAACTGCTTTAGGAGAAGCATTAGTTAGTGTGCCTGGCGACGCGAGTAGTATCTATTGTAATCCTGCAGGAATAAATTCCCAAACAATTAGTTTTAGTCTTACTGAATGGTTCTTAGATACCCGAGCCGTATCCTGTGCGGGCAGTTATAAATATAAAGACTATTTCAATATTGGTGCCGGAATATCATATTTCACTTATGGTCAGATGGATTATATTGACGAACAAGGGAACACTACAGGTAAATTTAGTGCTTCTTTTACCCAAGCAAGACTCGGTTTATCTAAACAGTATAAGATATTCTCTATCGGTTTGGCTACTAAATTATTTGACGAGCGCATTGAGACAAATACTAAGACTGAAGTTGGTATTGATGGCGGAATGTTGGTGAGTACCCAAATATTTAATATCGGCATTGCGATTCAAAATCTTACAATCCGTGACCAGATTTTAGTCGATTGTGGCATATCAGTAAGGCCTGTTTTGGATTTGTTAATTGCGAGTGATTTTAATTTTCAAGAAAAAATGGCAGTTAAAATCGGGTTAGAGTATTATTATCAACCATTATTTTTACGAGTTGGATATGGCAATTCAAAAGTATCTATTGGACTCGGTTATGAGCGAAACAACTTTACCATTGATTATGCAGTAAATTCTCATAATAAATTAGGTTTAACCCACCAGTTCTCGATTACAATCCAATAGTTTAATAATACAATAAATAGCGTAAAGGGTCTTGCGGACTGCTTTTTAATGTTCGATTACTCATCTCAGATGATTTTTTTTATACTATCGTAAAGCGATTTATGAGTCTCAACAGATATTAGTTCCTTTAGTTTTCTATTTGATCAAGTAGAAAAACAAAATAATTCTTGACATTCTGATTTTGATTGCTAAAATATGCCGTGACTATTATGATAAGTGGTTAGGCTCAAGGCATTTAACATCCATATAATGCCAAGAGCTTGGAAATTGTCTATAAATAATAGTTATTGGGACTAAAATAGTAAATAAACGATACGATAATGCTTTTAATAATAAAAATCTGTATAGGAAGCAAGTAGGAGGCTTTATGGCATTAAGTGATGATGTAAAAAATATTATTATTGAACAATTGCATGTTACTCCGGAAAAGGTAACAGATAATGCTTCGTTTGTCGAAGACTTAGGTGCGGATTCGTTAGATATTGTTGAATTAGTTATGGCATTTGAAGAAAAATTTGGCATTCAAATCCCGGACGAAGATTCTTCGAAAATAAGAACGGTGGCAGATGCAATAAAATATATTGAAGAGAAATGCAGCCAAAAACCCCAATAGAGATGATAAATTCTAAATTCAAAGCATTAAGTTTCCTAAGATAAATTTTAATGTTTGATGTTTTGAAACCTGATAATCTAATTCTTCAACCGGTCTTTGATAATCCTTTGGAATATCTAATCCGCGAGGGCTATACGAATTATTGGATAATTTTGAATTTAGAATTTGTATCTCGGAAAATGGTACAATTGCTATGCGTAGAGTTGTTGTAACAGGTTTAGGTGTTGTAACTTGTTTGGGAATTGAGGTTGAAACTTTCTGGCAAAATCTTTTAGCCGGCAAATCCGGTATATCCCGATTCACTCATATTGATCCAACGAACTTATCGGTTCAATTTGGTGGAGTGGTAAGAGATTTTGATGCAACGAAACGCTTTGATGCTAAATTAGTAAAGCGAATGGATAGGTTCTGTCAATTTGCCCTCTGGAGTGCAGTTGATGCGGTTAATGACGCCCAATTATCTTTTGACAATATAGACAAAACACGCGTTGGCGTGATTATTGGTTCAGGTATGGGTGGAATCGAAACATGGGAAAAACAACATGAAATTTATATAACCAAAGGTCCGTCAAGAGTCTCGCCACTTTTAATTCCCATGATGATTCCAGATATTGCTGCTGGTAATATTTCAATCTATTATGGATTAAGAGGGCCAAATTATTGTACAACTTCGGCTTGTGCTTCAGGTGCGCATGCAATTGGTAGTGGCTATCGACATATTCTGTCCGGAGATGCAGATATTTTTATTGTCGGTGGTTCTGAAGCACCGCTAACAGGTTTCTGCGTGTCGGCTTTTGCTAATATGGGTGCTTTGAGTAAGCGTAATGATATGCCAGAAAAAGCATCTCGGCCTTTTGCTCAAGACCGGGATGGTTTTGTAATTGCTGAAGGTTCTGCGACTGTAATCTTGGAAGATTTAGAACACGCCCAAAAACGCAATGCCAAAATATATGCGGAAATTGTTGGTTTCGGTGTGACCGGCGACGGTTATCATATAACCGCACCAGCACCTGAGGGGATTGGTGCTTATGAAGCAATGAGAAATGCCTTAAATGAAGCCAATCTTACGACCAATGATATTGATTATATCAACGCACATGGAACTTCAACCGATTTGAATGATTTAACTGAAACTCAAGCCATCAAAAAATTATTTGGCGAGCGCGCGAAAAAGATTACGGTGAATTCGACTAAATCGATGATTGGTCATTCCTTGGGCGCAGCCGGAGCAATTGAATTCGTCGTTCTCTGTCTATCAGTATATCATCAAAAAGTTCATCCGACTATAAATTTAGATAATCCTGACCCAGAATTAGATTTAGATTATGTGATCGAAGGTGCACGGACAATGACAATTCGTGCCGGGATGTCTAATTCTTTAGGGTTTGGTGGGCATAATACTTGTCTATTAGTAAAACGTTACCAGGCTTAAGTTTTACGAAGGATAAGAATCATTGACCAACGATAGAAGACTATCAATGAACAATTCAAAGATTAATTCTTTCGAATTGAAATTTTAGCGTTCAAAAAGCTGATAAGCGTTGAGTTTTCGTCTTGGAGGATATAAAGTGGGAATCTTCACTTTGCCTTCTGTACTATTAATTATTTCACTACTAATTTTGCTTGATAACCACAAAGATACGAATGCTTGCTAACGAATCGGAATTTAAGATTGATCAACACAAATGTATTGGAAATACAATCTTTGATAAAATAAATAAAAATTTGGGCGTCATCATTAAGTGTCAAAAGTAATCAGAACAATGAACAAAATATTTTGAGATGAATTTAAGAATTGGTATTGGTGGGAATATCGGCTCGGGAAAGTCGACAGTCGCTAAAGAGTTCGTTAAACTTTTTCAGCAGGATGGCTATAAGGTGCGATTAATTGAAGCTGATAAAATTGCCTGGAAACTTTACCAAAAACCGAGAAATTCATCGCTAAGAACTAATAGGCTTTATGCAAGTATCGTTAAGACATTTGGTCAAGAAATTCTAAATCAACATTGGGAAATTGACCGAAGAAAATTAGCCCGCATAGTTTTTAGTCAGAAAAAAAGACTGGAGAAATTAAATCAAATCGTTCACCCACATTTAATAAAAGCCATAAATAATGAATTACAAAAAAAAGACAAGACAATAAAGATTCTTGAAGCCGCATTACTTTTTTTTTGGCGCAAAAAAATTAAAGTCGATTATCGGATTTTAGTAAGTGCACCCCAAACCGACAAAGTCTTAAGAATGATAAAAATTGGTTATACCGCTTCAGAAGTAAAAGCGCGGATTAAAAATCAATTAAAAGAAAAGGAAATGAGACCAATGGCGGACTTCGTCATTGTCAATAATGGTTCGCTTAGCGAACTAAAAGAAAAAGTTAAAACCTTATATCAAAAGATTATTAATAAACACAATTAATTCAAAGTTTAATCATGAAGTTTTAAAGATTTCATAAAACAAGAAAAAGATAAAGTCGTATATGACGAAATGTTGACAACCAAACTTAATATAAATTACATTACGGAATTAGCACCGATTGCATTATTGAAGAAAGTAAAAAGGGTAAAACTTACACTCGATAATCCTTTTAATCGAGATCTAAAATATGGAATTAATACGAATTGTTATATTGCGAAGAGAAAAACTTATAGTTAATAATCTTTTTAATTGAGTCATCAAACATGTAAATAGCGCAGATTATAACATTGAGAAATATAAAACTTACATTTGACAATCTTTCTTAATAAAGAGACCGAGTATGAAAGTAGAACAAATTCCAATATCAAAATTAGAAGTTAACGATAACATTGTTTGCTGCTCTTCACCTTTAGTCTTTGAGCGCGAAGAGATTAGGCAATTAGTCCAGAGTAGTTTTGAGACTTATCAGAAGTTAATCAATCCCGAAATCAAAACTTTAGGCAAATGTATTACTGAAGCCAATGCCCAAAGTTATCCTTTTTATCAGGCCCAAGCACCACCAGTAATGTTCAACATTATTTTCGATTTAACTCAAACCAATTTTTCCTTCCAAACCACAGATACAAATGAGGCGTTAAAACTTTTCCGGTTGTTAAGAGACCAGCGACAAATCGTTCCTGATATAAAAACCATACAGAGTCTTCGAGGAAGTTTATCCGAGATTATCTCGGCGATTTTATGGCAGGTTGGTGCGATTAAAGTCAGTCTTGGGGACATAAAACCTTATTTCAAAGTTGATGAGCGGAAAAATTATAGTCCAATTTATATTGATATTAAGATTTTACCTGCCTTTCCCACAGTTTTTGATTTTATTGTTGCCACATCAGTGTTGGTATTAGAAAACTTAGAATTTGATTTAGTCTGTGGTATTGAAGCTGGCAGTATTACTTTAGCCAGTCTGATTGCCCATAAACTTTCAAAGCCGATGTTTTTTGCTCGTCGGGAAAAAAGATATCCTGAAGCTAAATTATTAGAAGGTATAAATAGTACTCAATTATTGCATAAAAATGTCTTGGTTGTGGATGATACAATCGTTGCTGGTTGGACGAAGGCCAAAGTTTTTGAAGAAATTAGAACATTAGGTGGAAAAGTTGACAAGTGTTTTGTCGTATTTGACCGTCAGCAAAATAGCACCGCAGCATTACAAGTCCAAGGAGTCACGCTTTATTCATTGACTAATATTCAGGCCGCTTTATCGGATGCAATTCCCCGTTCAATTACATATTTAACCGATGAAGAATATCATGAGATCAGAGAATACTTCAAATCACCGAAAGAATGGCATAAGCAAAAAGGGTTTGAATATTTTGAACTCAAACCACATTATTAGAGATGATTAACTACGTATGAAGATAAATAGTAATCTTCGTTTTAAATCACGGAATATGTGGTATCTTTTAATTAATGTGTATTTGCGGTTTTATTTTGAAAGGAAATATGAAAACTAAAATTTTGGTCATTGGTTCGGGTGGTCGAGAACATGCTTTAGTTTGGAAGTTAAAGCAATCGGATTGTCTTATCTATTGCGCTCCGGGAAATGGTGGTATTTCTCAAATTGCTCAGTGTATTCCAATTAAAGTTGAAGATCTCGTTGGTCTCAAAGAATTTGCGCAACGCAATAAAATTGATTTAACTATTGTCGGTCCGGAAGTTCCTTTGGGATTAGGTATAGTTGATGAATTTAATAAGTGCGGTCTAAAAATTTTTGGTCCGAATCAAAAAGCTGCACAACTGGAGACTTCTAAAGCATTTGCTAAGCAATTTTGTCAGAAATATAGTCTTCCAACCCCTAATTTTGAAATCTTTACCAATTCAACTTTAGCCAAGAAGTATATTGCAAAGAGAAAACTGCCGATGGTTATTAAAGTTGATGGACTGGCTGCTGGTAAAGGTGCGATTATTGTTGAAAAACATGATGATGCGTCGGCAATTATTGAGCGGATCTTAGATAAAAAAGAATTCGGTCAAGCCGGAAAGAAAATAGTCATTGAAGATTTTATTCGGGGGCAGGAAGTTTCTATGTTGGCAATAACAGATGGCGACACAATTATTCCTTTAATTCCAGCTCGGGACTACAAACCATTGCTTGATGGTAATAAAGGACCTAATACTGGCGGAATGGGTTCTTATGCACCAATTCCGGAATTAGACCAAGACTGGTTGAATCGATTTAAGACCCAATTGTTTTCACCTTTGCTTACCGCCTTACACAAAGAGAACATTGAATACAAAGGGATTATTTATGCAGGGTTAATCTTGACTGACAAAAATTTCTATATCCTTGAGTTTAATTGTCGTTGGGGAGACCCAGAAGCTGAGGTTCTATTACCTTTACTGAAAAACGATTTGATTTCATTATGCTTGCAAACAATTGAAGGAACGCTTACAAACCTTGAGTGGGATAAGAAGTTTGCTTTAACGGTAATTGCGGCGTCGCAAGGTTATCCTGGGCATTACGAAAAAGAAAAATTAATTACCGGTGATTTGGAGGATAAAGAAGATGTGATTATCTTTCACTGCGGAACGAAGAAAAGGAATAACCGATATTATACCAACGGTGGTAGAGTTCTTGCTGTTACCGGTATTGGCAAAAATCTTGCTGAAGCACGAGAAAAATCGTATCAAGTCTTGAAAAATATCAATTTTGAAGGTATCTATTATCGAACTGATATTGGAAAGGCGAGTTGAAAAAGTCAGCAAAGGTTAAAATTCATCAACCAGATAATTGGACGATTCTTTTTGTCTGTACGGGAAATTCGTGTCGGAGTCCAATGGCTAAGGGAATTTTCGATAAACTCATTGAGGATTCACCTCAAATCCGAAAATCCGAGATAAATATCTTAACACTTTCTGCGGGAACTAATGCGACCAAAGGTAATCTTCCTTCGGAATATGCTCAGCAAGCAGTAAAAAAGTATGGGGTTGATATTCGTCACCACCTATCTCAGCCCTTAACCAAAGAACGAATTGATTTAGCCGATTTAATCTTAGTTATGGAACCCAAACACAAAGAACAGGTATTAGCATTGGCGCCTTTAGCCAAGAATCGGACTTTTCTGATTACCGATTATGTGGAAGATAAAACCCAGGAAATACCCGACCCTTATGGACAACCTTTAGAAAAATTTCAAGAAGTTGCGGATTTACTTTATAAGATTTTACAAAAGGTCTATAAGCTAGTTATTAAACAGATAATTATGCATAAATAATGAGTTGAACTCAGGATGCTATGTTAGCATATAACAATTTGACAATTAAGAAAATATGATTAATGTCAGATAGCATAAATATTAGGAGGCATTATGAACTATTTTTTGACTGAAGAACAAAAGGCAATTAAGAAATTAGCACGGCAAATTGCTGAGGAAAAAGTAAAACCTGTACGACAAGAATTAGATGAGAAAGGCGAATTTCCTTACGACATTATGCAAGTGTTTGCTCAAGCCGGCTTATTGGGTATCTATATACCCGAGGAGTACGGCGGAGCCGGTGGCGGGGTTTTTGAGATGTGTTTGGTCGTAGAAGAAATTTCGCGTATTTGTGGTGGTGTTGGTGTCTGTTATGCCGCAAATGGTCTGGCCGCATATCCGATAATCCTTTCGGCTTCAGAAGAACAGAAGAAAAAATATTTACCCAAAATGGCATCGGGTGAATGGATCGGGGCATTTGGTCTTACTGAACCCAATGCCGGTTCTGATGCTTCTAGTATTCAAACGACCGCGGTTCGAGATGGCGATTATTATATACTCAATGGCACAAAACATTTTATAACTAACGGAGAAGTTGCCCATCTTTATACGATTATTGCCAGTACAAATCTGGACCGTGGCGGTAGAGGTCTTTCTGCTTTTATTGTAGAAAAGGGCACTCCTGGCTTTACTTTTGGTAAACACGAAAATAAGATGGGTATAAGAGCATCAATCACAACAGAATTGATATTTCAAGATTGCCGGGTGCCAGTAGAAAATCGCATAGGTCCGGAAGGCACGGGTTTTATTACAGCAATGAGAACCTTTGACCGAACTCGGCCTGGTGTCGGCGCGCAAGCATTAGGTATTGCGCAAGGTGCTTTAGAATCTGCAACCGAATATGTTCAAAAGCGAGTCCAATTTGGTGCGCCAATTTCATCTTTACAAGGTATCCAGTTTAAATTGGCCGAAATGGCAACAAAAATTGAGGCTGCACGGGCATTAGTTTATGCGGCAGCACGACATGCAGATTCAGGTGCCAAAGATATTGCGGGCTTTTCTTCAATGGCAAAACTCTTTGCTTCCGATGTTGCAATGGAAGTTACAATTGAAGCAGTTCAATTATATGGTGGCTATGGTTATATGAAAGATTATCCTGTAGAAAAGATGATGCGCGATGCAAAAATTACCCAAATCTATGAAGGGACAAATGAAATTCAAAGATTAGTAATTGCCCGCGAACTTTTGAGAGGTAATCTATTTAAAGAATATTGAATAGATTATGGCGAAAGCATATTGTCCATTGAACTTTTCAGATTCTTCTGAATAACATTTAAATAAAAATAAATATTTTACAAAACCAGCAAGGTATTGTGTTTTGTGAAGTTAATAGATATAGATAAGCGGAAGATTAATGGTAAGATGAAGGGGTGTTAAGCGTTAAGTGAATTATTGGAAAACGGGTTAATTTTGGTTAGGAATCAATTTTTTCTCATTAGAGTTCTTGAGTGTGGTCTCAGATTGGTTTAAAAGAGGACTTTACATTTAAATTGTATTAGGCCTGACTGATAGGCGACCTCCTATGCGGTATACGGGGTACGTGGATGTGCATAAATTAAATTAAAACACTCTTTTC
>FMJZ01069329.1_pt1 | contig 22738 bp, 21 predicted proteins | sample 1987881 | NCBI WGS metagenome assembly FMJZ01 (sample SAMEA4378227, study PRJEB15110) | soil metagenome | biome: soil; feature: Field; material: Soil | place: India | collected 2015-03-11 | depth 0 m
TTTCTTTGGGTCACCTTTCTTTTTGCCAAAAAGAAAGGTGGCAAAGTGTCTTACGACACTTTTTTTCGCATTGACAAAAGAAAGTAACATTAAGTCACGTTGTGTGACTTTTGACAAAAAGCCTGTGCTGAGTTTTGCAAAGCAAAAAGGTGACGATTTGGCTTGCCAAATTTCCCCACAAAAAGTTAAAAAAAATTGAACGAAATCGTTAATTAATTTTAAAAAATATTTTAAATATTTGTAAATTTTATCAAAAAAAAGTATAATTATTTGAAAAAATTAAAAACGGGGGTTTTTATGGAGAGAAAACCATATTTTACAGAAATTGAGGGGGAAAGGGTTATTTTTCTTGACTACACAAATATCTTGCCCGATGAAATTCCTATCTTCAATCAAGCCATTAAAGAATTTCTTTTAAAATGCGAGGAATGCAAAGAAGGAGAGATGTTTTTTCTTGCTGACAGCACTGGGCTAAAATATACACTCAAGACAATAAGGGATTTTACAAGTCTTTCAAAGGTTACAGGGAAATATTCCAAAGCCACAGCAATCTATGGAATGACTCTTGAAATCAAAAAACTATACAATGCGGCTTTAGCACTTGCTGGAAGAAGTAAAGAACAGATTCAAATATTTGAAACTAAAACGGAAGCTGTTGGCTGGTTATCAAGAAGAATTTTAGAAGAAAGAGAAAAAAAGAAAAAATTATTTGAATAATATTTTTGTTTGTCTTTTTTAAACAAATCTTTTGACAATTAAACTTAAAAAAGCTAAAATTTTTCTTGATGGAAAAAGAGCTGATTTTAAAATTCAAAAGAAAGGAAAAATTTGAGGAAATTCTTCTACTTCTTTCTGCTATGAGAATAAATTTTCAGGTAAAAGTAGAAAAGAGTATAAAATTAATAATTGTTTCTCCAGAAAATAGAAAAGATGCCCTGACTCAAATATTATTATACAGAAAAGAAAACAAAAAAATTCAAGAAGAAAAAATCGAAGAACCTTTCAATTATATAGCTTATTATTCAATAATATTAATATTTTTTGGACTTTATGCCTTTCAAATGTTTGAAAGGGTTTTTTATAGTTATTTTAATTTATTAAATCTCGGGGCTCTTGATGTTGAAAAAGTAAGAAATGGAGAATTCTATAGGCTTGTTACGGCTCTAACTTTACATTCGGATTTTGTTCATATTGTCTCAAATGCTTTATTTGGGGGATTTATTTTTTATTTTCTATTTAAAAAAGCTGGAACAGGAATAGGCTGGTTTATGGTTTTAATTTCTGGAATTTCTGGAAATATTTTATCTTCAATTATTGAACCATCTGGTTTTGTTTCCATCGGCTCATCAACAGCTTGTTTTGGGGGGCTTGGTATTCTTACATCGTTAAGAATTTTTGATAAGGAACTTTTCAGTCTTAATAATCCTTTTATTCCTTTTTTAGCATCTCTTGCAATTCTTGGGTTGTTTGGGACTTCATATGGATCAGATATTTTTGGGCATTTATTTGGTTTTCTTGCTGGAATAATTATAGGTTTTATACTCACAATATTAATAAAAAAATCTTTTATCAAAACAAAAAAAGTTGATATTTTATTTGGTTTAATATCATTAACTATAGTGGTAGCATCATGGTTCGTAGCTATCAAGAAGATTTTTCCATAATCTTGCAAGATTTTCATTCTGCTTTTTTGATGCAAAAAAGATAACTTTTCCATTTTCTTTTGAGGTATTAAGTAGATTTTTTTCAGTTAGTATTCTTTTAATGTTTTTTGCTGTCCCTTCATTCCCATCTATAAGAATTGTTTTTTCTGAAATAAGTGTCTTTATGGTTTTTTTAAAATAAAGAAAATGTGTGCATCCAAGAACTATTGTCCCATAATCATTAATATTAACCTTTGAAAATTCATTCTGAAGATAGTTAACCACATCTTGAGAATTAAAATCAAAATTTTCAGCAAAACGAACAAGTCCATCAAGTGGAAGTTTATCGACCTGATGATTTTTGTCATAAGTCTCTATAAGCTCTTTAAGTTTTTGCTCTGCAAGTGTAAGAGATGTGGCAAGCACAAGCACTTTTTTATTTCCATTGTTTTGAAGGGCTGGTTTAACAGCAGGCTCCATTCCCACTATTGACAATGAAAACCTCTCTCTCAAATCTTTTATAGCAACACTCGTTGCTGTATTACAGGCAATAACTACCATTTTTACTTTCTGGCTTACTAAAAAATCAACCGCATCAAAAACAAGCTTTTTAACTTCTTCTTTCGGTTTTATTCCATATGGAACATTATCCGTATCTGCAAAGTAGATATAATTCTCAAAGGGTAATAACTTCATTGTCTCTTTAAGAACAGTAAGTCCCCCTACTCCAGAATCAAAAAAAGCAATTTCTTTCATTATTAACTCCAGTATAACAGAGGCGATTTCTATATTTTATAATAAAAACAGAGGAATTTCAAAAATTTGCAAACTATTACAATAGAATATAGAATAATTAGGCTGGTTCTTTCTTACAGGAATTCGTATGAAAAAATTTTTTTTAATTTTACTACTTTTTGTAAATGTTTGTTTTTCCAAAGTAATGCACTTTAGCTGGAAATCTGCTGGAGAAAAATATAGTTATAAAATTCAAATCTCTTATGATAATCTTTTCAAGAAAATTTTCATAGAGGAGATTGTCAAAAAAAATGAATATATTTCTGATATTCCGCCCGGAAAATATTTTTTCAGAGTAATTCCAATCTTAAGAGGATTTGAAGGTGACCCTTCTTTAAATATTTCTTTTGAGATAAGTTCGGATGCCTCTGAAAATTTAAAAAATATAGAACCTCCAGAGGTGCTTGAGAGCATAATTGTTTCAAAAGAAGAAAAGTTAATATTAAAACCTGTTTTCAAAAATAAAGTCGCAAATGTAGAATACAATGTAAATGAAATAAAAAATTTCCGCCTTATTTCAAATCAAATAGAAATAAATACCACATCTATGAAAGATGGAGAACACTCTCTATATTACAGAACAGACTACAATTCCAAAAAAAGTAAAATAAAAGAACTTAATTTCAAAATAGACCGAACTCCACCTCAGGTTATAATATCAGTAAGATTCAAGAAAATTGGACAAAGAGAATATGTCTATCCAGATAGTAAAATTGAGATTAATATATCTGACAATAACTTGAAAGAAACTTTTCTGTGGGTAAATAGTAAAAGAATAAACACAAATATTATAAATGTAGGTTTTGATTTGAACTTTATCAGGTTAACAATTTTTGCCTCCGATAGTAATGATAATGTGACGACTTTTACCAGAAACTACTATGTAGATACAAAACCACCAGAAATAAAATTTGAAAATGTCCTCAAAACTCCTTTACTTAATATCAATATTCAAGATGAAACTGAAATAAAAGAAAGGATAATAACTATAAATGATAAAAAATACTTCACGAATCAAATTGACCTTAAATTTTTCAAAAGCGGAACTTATGTTATAAAAATCTCTGCTATTGACATATTTGAAAATACAAATATAATAAACCTTAATATGAGGATAAAGAATGAAAAAGATTGGGAAGGTTTTATCGAACAATAAAAGAATTTACATCTTGATTGCCATAATCATATTATTAATAATAGTATTGATTTTATTACTCAAACCAAAACCACAAAAATCAGAAAAACCAGAAGAAAAGGTTATGCAAATAGAGCCAAAAAAAGAATATTATGGAAAAATAATAAAATCCAACAATGGTTATATAATTAAGAATAAAATAAAAGAAAAACCAGAACAGGGTTCTTTTTTACCAAAAGATAGCATTGTTGTTACAGAAGATAAACCAATGGAAATTTCAAACAACAATTCTCAAATATTTATGGAGCAGGATTCAAAGATTTATGTTTCAGATAAAGGAGTTATTTCCATCAAAAAAGGAAATATAAAAATGAAGGGGGAAATAAAACTTGTCGCCTTGAAATATTATATATATGGCACTGGAGAAATTTCCGTTAAAGCAAAAGATAATGAGGTTTTTCTCTCAACAAAGAAAGGCGAAGTTACAATAGTAATTTCAAAAGAAAAAAAGATAAAATTGAAAGAAAATGAAGGAACAATAATATCAACCGAAGAAATTGAAGAGCCTTTTCAACTTCCTGAGACCAAAGACATTAAGGTAAGGGTTTATTAATTACTTTCTGATTTCTATAAGTTCACCAAGATTATAGTTTCCAATTTTCTTCCTTATTCTTTTTCCATCTGAAAGAAATAAAATTCTTTTGATTTTTGTGTTTGCTTTCAATGTTTCAAACATTGCTCTCAGTGTCCATTCGTCAATATTGGTGATATTTTTTGCAAGCTCCTCATCAAAATCTACAATTAAATCAACAGATTTTCTTGGGTAAACAAGATAGAAATTTTTGATTTTTGTCTCTGAAGGAAAATCAAATCTTAAATTTGGATTTACAGGTCCAAGAAGATATTCTTCAAAAATTGCCTTTTCTATTTTTACCTTTTTATTCTTTTCAAGGATTACAGTTCTCTGTTCTTTTCCCATTCCTATGGAGGATTGTTTTGCATAATAAAAAGTAAAACTTTTTTCTCTATTGATATTTAATTGAAAAATAATAAAAAACACAATGAGACCCACTGCTAAAATACTTAAAATTATTAATAATTTCTTCATCTTGAAAATCCTCCAGTTTTATTATAATAATATACAAAATCTTTCATACCATCGGCAATAGAAGAGGCAAGTTTTTCAAGATAATTTTTATCTGAAAATTTTTTTACTTCTTTGATATTTGACATATAACCTATTTCAAGAAGTGCTGATGGAACAAAATTATACTTTAAGACATAAAAGTTTGCTTTTTTGTGAGATTTTGCCGTTATTAAATTTTGAGAAAGATTTTTTATTACACTTTCTGCTAATTTATCAGACTGCATTTTAAGTCCATCACTTATCAAATCTTTTAAAATCTCGTATAATTCTTCTGTATTCTGTATATCCTCTTTATCAAAGTTTATATTCTCTTTCATTTCAACAGCTATAGCCTCTTCATCACTTGCTTTATCAGAAAGGGTGTAAATTTCAAATCCTTCAACTTTTGGATTAAGTGAAATATTGCCATGAATGCTTATGAATACAGGGTTATATCCTCTGTCTACAATTTTTTTTACAAAATCTATCCTCTCCTTTAAACTCATATACTTGTCTGCATTTCTTGTTAAGAATACTTTTATACCTTGTTTTTCAAGATTTCTGGCTAAAATCTTTGAAAATTCAAGAACCAGCTTTTTTTCTTCAAGTCCCCCAACACCAAGCCCCCCAGGATCTTTACCTCCATGCCCCGGATCAATTATGATACAATTCATTGGCTTAAAGGTATTTTTGATTTTTACATTTGCCATATTTGTGGCTGGTTTTGAAACTACATTTGATGATTTCGTTTGGGAAGAAACTACATTTGAACTTATAATATTAGTTGAAACTATTTGAGGTTTTTCATTAAGAATTTGTTCTATTTCTATTTTGTATGAAAGTGGAATAAAAATCTCGCCATTTTTAAAAATAATATTTTCATTCATAAATTTAATTTTATCTTTATAAAGAATATAGGGCATCGTAAGAAAAATCCTGATATTTTTTTCTTTTAGAATAAGATCTATATAACCAAAGTCAAAATTTGACTTAATTATAAGAGAATTCTTCTTTGAAAATTCAAACAAAGACTGGTAATTCGTCGATTGTGAAGAAAACAAAATCAGGCATAAGAAAAAAATTAGTTTTTTTCTTTCCATAAATTGTAAATTCCATATAATGTTAAGTAAGGTTCTACTACTTCTATTGAGAAAGCAAAATCCTTTATGACTCTTGATAATCCACCTGTTGCTATCACTGTGTAATTGTCCCAATTAAGTTCTTTAGCAATTCTTTTCACAAGTTCATCAATCATTCCACCCTGTCCATTGAATATCCCGGATCTTATACACTCAACTGTGTTTTTGCCTACAACTTTCTCTGGCTTAATTAAATGAATGTGTGGAAGTTTTGCTGTCTTTGTTTCAAGTGCCCTGAGAGAGGTAATTATACCGGGAAGGATTATACCCCCTTTATAAGTCTTGTTTTTATCAATTATATCAAGCGTGGTTGCCGTCCCAAAATCAACAATTATAAGATTTTTTTTTGGATATAATTTTATTCCCGCATAGGCATTTACAAGTCTATCAGCTCCTATTTCTTGTGGAAAGTCATACTCTATATTTACAGGAATATTTGAATTTTCAATTAACTCCGGTTTTACCTTAAAATATTTTTCAAACATATGGACAAATTCATAGTTGAGTTGAGGAACTACACTGCATATTATGACTTCTTCCTCTATTTCAGAATTAATAGACCACAAATTTTTTATGTTTTTATAGAAAATAGCAAGTTCTTCAGTAGTAATAGATATATCTGTTTTGAGATTTCCTGAATTAATAAGTTTACCACTTTTCTTTTCAAAAAAACCAAAGGTTATATTTGTGTTGCCAATATCTATTGCTACTAACAAGCCAACCTCCTAAATATATTCATGCTTCAAAGGTCTTTTCATAAGATTTTTTAAGCAGACTTCTGGGGGCATTTTTTGATAAATTACTTCATAGACTGCATTGGATATTGGAAGTTCTATACAATACTTTGCCTCAAGTTCTGGAATACTTTTAGCTGTTTCTACACCTTCAGCCACCATCTTCATTGAAGAAAGTATTTCTTCTATCTTTTGCCCTTTTGCAAGCATCTCTCCAACCCTTCCATTTCTACTGTATTTGCTCATGCAGGTTACTATAAGATCTCCTATTCCTGCAAGGCCTGCAAAGGTTTCAAGTTTTCCTCCCATTTTAATGCCAAGTCTGCGTATTTCAGCAAGTCCTCTTGTAATGAGTGCCGCCATAGTATTATCACCAAGTCCAAAACCCCTTAGCATTCCAGCAGCAATTGCTATAACATTTTTGAATGCTCCGGCAAGTTCTACACCAACAATATCATTGTGTCTATATAATCTCAGGCTATCCGTCGAAAATGTATCCTGAACAATTTTTGCTATCTTTTCATTTTTTGAGGCTGCAACAATACTTGTGGGAACATTCCTCGCCACTTCCTCTGCATGAGAAGGTCCAGAGATAACAGCTATATTTTTTGAATTTGTTTCTTCAACTAAAATTTCGCTCATTCTCTTTTTAGTAGAAAATTCTATCCCCTTTGTTGCACTTACAACTATATGCTTTTTGTTTATATTTTTACTGAACTTTTTGACAACATCTCTGAAATATTTCGATGGAACAACAAAAAGCATAATTTCACAGTCTGACGCTCTCTCTACATCATCAGTTATAACAACATTATCAGGTATTTTGACATCAGGAAGATATATTGTATTAATCCTATCTTTAAGAATTAAATCAAGTTCTTCTTTGCTATATGTCCATAGACAAACTTCATTTTTAAAACTTGCCTGAATAGCAAGGGCTGTCCCCCAACCTCCAGCTCCTATAACTGAAACTTTCACTTTTTTTCTCCAGTATAAGATAAAATTCCATCATCAGAAATCTTCAAAGGATTGTTCTTAAAATTTTCCTTTGAAAGTTTCTGGATAAGTTTTATGGTTGTCTTTTCTTCATCATAATATGGCATCCCATAGTAGATGTTCCCATAATGCTGCTTCATCGGAACAATTTCTCCAGAAACAAACTTTCCAGTCTTATCAAGTTCTACCTTCAATATCAATGTGTATTTTTTGTTACCTGCTGTAGACATTGCAGGTGTTAAAAAATTTCCAAGTGAATATGCAATAAGCCTATCTTTATAGATCTCCATTCCACGAACGACATGTGGACCATGACCTACAATTAAATCTGCTCCATTATCTATGGCAAGCCTCGAAAATCTGTATAGATTTCCCCTGAATTCACTGAATAAATATTCATCTTCATCTGGAATATACATAGCTTTTTCACCTTCAGAACCACCATGAACAGAAATTATAACAATATCATGAGTGGCTTTTAAGTTTTTTATAAACTCAATTGATTCTCTTGTGTTAAGATAACAGTTTGCCCATGAATGCCATGAAAAACCAGCAACGGCAATCTTTACACCCTTTTTTTCTATTGTTACATACTGTCCTTTTCTGCCAGTAAATAATATACCTTCTTTTTTAAGATATTCCTCTGTGTGTTTAAGTCCTATGTCTCCAAAATCCCTTGCGTGGTTGTTTGCTATACTTACGACATTAAAACCTGCTTCCTTGAGATATTTTGCCGTATTTGTTGGCATATTGAATGCAAAACTTCTCCCCGGAATTATTTTTTTTGCTGGAGTTTGAAGGGTAGTAATCACCCCTTCTAAATTTGCCATTAAAATATCAGGATTATTATTTGTAAGATAAAATTGAGAAAATTTGAATGACTCAGCTCCTTCCTTCGGAGCAACCCTCTTTTCTGGGAAATAGGTTCCTGTCATTGTATCACCAACAGCATTTATAACTATTGTTTCAGAGTAAAGAATAGATGAAAAAATCAACAAAATAAAGGTAAAAAATTTCATTTTGGCTCCTATTTAAGTTTTTGTCTTAAAATCTCATTCACAGCTTTTGGATTTGCCTTTCCCTTTGAAAGTTTCATTATTTCGCCAACAAAAAATCCAAGAATCTTTTCATTTCCCTGTTTAAACTTTTCTACTTCTTTAGGATTGTTTGCTATAACTTCATCAACCCATTTCTCTATTTCTGAATTGTCTGTTATCTGTTTTAATCCCTTGCTTTCTATAATTTCTCGAGCTGTTTTTCTATTTTCAATCATTTCATCAAATACTTGTTTTGCTATTTTGCCACTTATTGTTCCATCTTCAATAAAGTTTAAAAGCTCAACCAGTTGTTCTGGATTGATATACTTTTTCTCAAACTCTGAAATATCTATATTTTTTTCGTTTAATACAGCCAGAATTTCACTCTGAATCCAGTTTGAAATTTTCTTTGGTTCTATTTTTGAAATTTTAATACAATTTTCAAAATAGTCAGCAAGCTCTTTTTCTTCCGTCAAAAGATTTGCTTCACCCATAGAAAGTTTATATTTTTCTACAAATCTTTTTCTTTTGTTTTCAGGAAGTTCAGGCAAACTATTTTTTATTTCTTCTATCGTTGAATCGTCAAGAACAATTGGTGGAAGATCTGGTTCTGGGAAATAACGATAATCATGAGATTCTTCTTTATTTCTCATTGAAAAGGTTTTATTTTTGGCTGCGTCATATAGCCTTGTTTCCTGAACTATAGTTCCTCCACTCTCTTTGAGTTCTATCTGTCTTGAGATTTCATATTCTATAGCTTTTCTTACACTGTTGAATGAGTTCATATTCTTTATTTCTACTTTTGTGCCAAGTTTTGTTTCTCCCTTGGGCCTGATTGATACATTAGCATCACATCTTAAACTTCCTTCTTCCATATTTACATCACTAACACCTATGTATTTCATTATGTTTCTCAATTCTTTTAAATAAAGATATGCCTCTTCGCTACTTCTCATATCAGGTTCCGACACTATTTCAAGAAGAGGAACGCCAGCTCTATTGAAATCGACATAGCTTATAGCTTCACCTTCTCCATGAATAAGTTTTCCAGCATCTTCTTCCATATGTATTCTTGTGATTCTTATTCTTTTTGTTTCACCATTAGATAAAGTAATGTCAATATAACCATTTTTCATAATTGGTAAATCAAATTGAGAAATCTGGTAGCCTTTTGGAAGATCGGGATAAAAATAATTTTTTCTATCAAATTTTGAATATTTTGAAATTTCTCCATTTAAAGCAAGCCCAGCCTTTATTGCCTTTGAAACAACTTCTTTATTTAAAACCGGCAAAACACCCGGTTGTCCCATACATACTGGACAAACCTGAGTATTTGGAGAGGCTCCAAACTCAGTAGAACACGAACAGAAAATCTTTGTTTTTGTATTTAACTGAACATGAACTTCAAGTCCTATTATGACTTCATATTCCATATAAAACCCTTTTATACTTTTTTGATAAATTATAACAAAGATTGGAATTTTTATCCAGTAATGAGATTAATTCCATCTTTTAAAAATTTTCTTAAATATTATTTATTTTTTTTGACTTTGAGATGGCTTGATGATTATAATTATAATCAATGAGAAAAACAGGTATTACAGATTTACCACTTCACTATGGTTCTCTCCCCCCATGGCTTTACGAAAGAATGTCAAAACTTGGGAGATATATTATCGAAGCCCTTGTGTCAATTTACGGCAAAAAGGAAGTATTGAGAAGACTATCTGATCCATTATGGTTTCAATCCCTGGGTTGCGTTATGGGAATGGACTGGCATTCCTCTGGTATTACAACATCTGTCATTGGAGCATTAAAAACAGGCTTAAAGTCAATAGAAAAAGAAATCGGAATCTATATATGTGGAGGAAGAGGAAAATATTCAAGAAATACACCTTCGGAGCTTTATCATATCTCCGATAAACTATCCCTTGATGGAGATAAACTTGTAACGACAAGTAGATTAACTGCAAAAATTGATAATACAGCAATACAGGATGGATTTTCTCTATATCTTCATTCATTCATTCTCTCTGATGAGGGAGACTGGGCTGTTATTCAGCAGGGAATGAATTCAGAAATCAAACAAGCCCGTCGTTATCACTGGCTTTCAAGTGAAGTTAAGAATTTTGATGAAGAACCACATACGGGCGTGGTTGGAGAAAATAGAGGCAAGATTCTCAACCTTACCCATAAAGAGGCAACTCCCACAAAAAATGCTATTCTTGCTCTATCAAAAGAAAATCCAGATAAAATGCTCAGTGAAATCAAAAAAATCTCTATGCCAGAAAGACATAATGTAAAAAGGGAAGATATAAACCTCAAAAGGCTTGGAGCAGTTTTAGCCACAGCTTATAATGAAGATGTAAAAGATTTTTGCTCTTTTTTATTAATTAATGGTGTAGGTCCAAGAACCATACAATCCCTCGTCCTTGTAAGTGAAGTAATATTTGGAACACCTTCGAGATTTTCAGACCCGGCAAGATATTCCTTTGCTCATGGTGGAAAGGACGGACACCCATTTCCAGTTCCACTTAAAACTTATGATGAAACAATAAACATTCTTAAAAATGCCATTGAAAAATCAAAAATAGATAATAGCGAAAAATTAATAGCCATAAAGAGACTATACAACACATATAGAAATATAGAAAAGCATTTTTCTCCAATTGCTGATTTTGACAAAACTATCGAAAAAGAAAAAGCCGAAAGCCATAAGTATGGCGGAAAAACAGTATTTGACTGAGGTTGTTAGTTAGATTTTAATTTTTTAATTTATAGGAGGTTAGTATGTTTTTCTTCTTTTATGGAGGAAGTCCCTTAGAAGGTGCTGAAGCACCAGACTTTTCTTTACCATCAGATGATGGTAAACAGATAAAACTTTCAGACTTCAGAGGCAAAAAAGTTGTCCTATATTTTTACCCAAAAGATGATACACCGGGATGCACTACAGAAGCCTGTAGTTTTAGAGACGCCTATGACTTGATACTTGAAAAAGGAGCAGTGGTAATAGGAATAAGTTCTGACAGTGTCGAATCTCATCAGAAATTCAAGAAAAAATACAATCTTCCTTTCTATCTACTGAGTGATCCTGAACACAAGGTTATAGAAGGATATGGGCTATGGGTTAAGAAAAAAATGTATGGCAAAGAATACTTCGGAACACAAAGAGCCACTTTTATAATCGATGAAAACGGTAAAATAATAAAATCCTTCCCTAAAGTAACTCCAGAAGGCCATTCTGAAGAAGTTTTAAAATATCTTTGAGGGTATATTATGCAAATAGGTTTCGCAAGTGATCTTCATATTAATAAAGAAAAATGGACTCTTGAGGTATTAAGAGAATTAATAGAAAAGTCTCCTCCTATTCTGATTCTCGGGGGAGATGTTTTTGATAGTTTTGAAGATCTGGTTAAACAAAAGGACAATTTTATCTCTATTGTTGAAAACTCAAATATTGAAAAAGTTTATTTTATTCCGGGCAACCATGATATAAATGGCGGATCTCTTAAGGATATTGAAAAATTAAACTTTGGGAATAAAATTGTTGCTATCACACAGACTCCTTATACATCTGTTATAATAGGCGATCAAGAATTCATATTTGCTCCTTTTCAAAAAGATCTTTCCAAACTTTATGAAAGTGAATTCTCTCCCCCGCAATTTGAAAGAATATTTGTAGGACATGGTAGCATAATGGACTATAATTTTACCAATGAAGAAGAAAATTCATACTTTGACAACGGCTTTTTTGACTTAATAGAAGCAAACATTGTGCTTTTAGGGCATATTCATACGCCATTTCAAACAGGAAAGATATATTATCCCGGTTCTGCAAGAGTATGGAGAAAAGGAGAATGTGGTGAACACGGCTTTCTTACCTTTGATATGAATGAAAGAATTTATAACTTTATAAAACTTGAGAGTGGAGGTAAATTTTTCTCAATAAAAATCACTGTTGATGAAAATAATTATTATATTCCACCTGATGTCCAAAATATTGACAAAAATTCTTTCGTTGAATTTGTTTTTGAAGGTGTGGTAAACAATATTTCCGAATTAGAAACTATAAAAAATGAGATTAAATCAAAATATCCCGCGAAAGAAATTTATTTTACAGAAGAAAATATTGTTGAGATTGGTCAATACTACAATTCCGAAATCTTTAAGGCTTTTATGAAAAAATGGAAGGAGCTTTTTGATCTTCAAACTGACGAAAAAGAAAGAGAAAACTATTTACTTGCAAGAAAATTATTTTTACAGGAATTAAAATCATTTTCAGGAGGTAAAGATTGATAAAAAAAATTATTCTCAAAAATTTTGGAAAGTTTAAAGGAAAAGAATTTGATTTATCTCCAGTAACTGTATTTTATGGTAAAAATGAAAGCGGCAAAACTACAATATTTGATGCTTTAATGATAAAACTTACAGAAATTACGGGGAGAGATTCAGACGGGAAAAAACTACAGCGATATGATAAATATAATAAAGAAAAAGATATAATACTCGAAAGTGAAATAAGAGAAAAAATTCCTACAGAAGTATTCAAAAACATTCTTGCAATAAGGGCTGGAGAAATTTCCCTTGACCTTACAAATAAAAAATTTTCAGATGAAATTTCTAGCAAAATAATGGCAAGTGAAGTAAACTTAGCCAAATTAAAATCAGAAATAGATAAAAAAGCTAATTCTAGTAATAAAACATTGACTTTAAACAAAGAAAAAGACAGTTTAATTGATAAATATAAAGAATTAAAAAAGCAACTTGAACAACAAGAAAAAAAGATTAAAGAAAATGAAAGTTTGAAATTTCAACTAAAACAACTTTCAGAGCAACTTGAAAATAAGAAAAATGAATATGAGCAGAAAAAAGCAAGGCATACACAACTCGAAAATGAAATAAATAAGTTAACAAAGGCTCAAGAACTCAAAAATATTACAGAAAGCCTTAAAAAAATAATAGAATATGAAAATTTGAATGAAAAAATAAAAACATATAATGAAATAAAAGAAGAAGAGATAGAAAAATTTGCCTCAAAAGAAAAAGAATTGCCAGTAATATCAAAAGAAGAAGAATTAAAGAAAAATAGCCTGAGAGAATTAAGAGAAAAAAGAAAAGCCTGTGAAGAAAAAATAAAAAATTTTAATTCTAACATTTCAGAAAAAGATATTGAAGACATTGAAACCAAACTCAACAAAATAAACAAAAAAAATGCAACAATCGAGTTTATCTGTAAAACATCAGCAGTTTTGATAGTTATTCTTACAATAATACTTGTTTTAACATTAAAAAACCTCTATATTTTACCCTTTTTAAGTTTAAGCATAATACCCTTCTTCTTATTATTTCAAAACAGAAAAATTGCAAATTTAGAGAAAGACCAAATATTAAGCAAACTTCCAGAAGAAAAAAGAAAAGAGGAATATATTAACCAGCTTAAATTTGAAATAAAAAACAAGGCTAACAGTCTTAAAGAATCAGAAAAAGAATTGGCAGATTTAAAAGAAAAAGAAAATAGATTAGAAAAAGAAATCGAAGAATTAAATACAAAAAAAGCTACAATAGAAAAAGAATTAAGAGACTTCCTTTTCAATCAAAAAGCCACAAGCATTAAAGAACTTTACGAAAGAAAAACAAATCAGGATGCCCAAAAAAAACAATTAGAAAAATTGAAAAGTGACATAACTACAACTTTCAAAAAGTCCAGCTCAGAAGAAATCAAAGCAGAATTGCTAATTAAGAAAAGCCAGCTTGAAGCAGAAGGAGTATTCGAAAGTGATTATAACGATGACAACCTGAAAAGATTAAAAATAGAAAAAGACAGGACATTAAGAGAAATTGAGCTTTTAATGCAAGAAATAAGAATATTGGAAAATAAGATTTCAGAGAACAAAGGGAAATCAAGTAATATATCCGAAATATTAAACCAATATAAAGAATTAGAAAAACAAATAATTTTAACAGAAAACAAAATTTATGAAATAATTACAACACAAAATGCATATTTTAAAATCTCATCAATTATTTCAGAAATAATGAAAGATGTGTCGTTGACATTCAATCAACTTGCAAAAGAAATCTCAAATGAGTTTGGAGAATTTTTTCCTCATTTTAAAGAAGTTGATATATCTTCAATAAACAATATAGAAGATTTTTCTGTTAAAGACAAATATGAACAAAAAAGAAGGATAAACCATCTATCTACAGGAACAAGAGATATGTTTCTCTTAGCTTTCAGAATTCTCCTTGCCAAAAAATTTGGAATAGGCAAATTTCTTATTCTTGATGAACCTTTTTTAGCCCTTGACAATGAAAGAATAGAAAAAATGCTTGATATTATCGAAAAATTCTACAAAGAAAATAAATGGCAACTTATCTTTCTCACAAAGGATTTGACACTCAAGGAACTCATATTAAAAAAATTTGGTCAAATTGCAAGAGCAGAGGATTTAAATGAATAGGGGAAGAAGATTATTTTTACTTTTTACACTTATGGTTTTATTGATATCAAGTGGAACAATTGGGTATTACGTAATAGAAAAATGGAACATTCTTGATTCAATTTATATGACTGTGATAGTTTTAACAACTATAGGATTTCATGAGGTTCATCCTTTATCAACAAACGGAAGAATTTTTACTATAATATTTTCTATTTTTGGGTTTATAAGTTTCATAGGAATTATTTCGTTAATAAGTGTCTCAATCCTTGAGGAATACCTGCATGGAAATTTCAGGAGGAAACAAATGGAAAAAAAATTAAAGGATTTCAAGAATCATATTATAGTTTGTGGACTTGGCAGAATAGGTCATTATGTCATAGAAGAATTAATTGAACTTGATGAAGATTTTGTAGGAATTGATGCAGACGAAAAAGTCGTAAACAAGGTTTTAGATAATTTAAATCTTAAAGAATATATTGGTATAGTTGGAGATGCTACAGAAGAAGAAATTTTAATAAAAGCTGGCATAGAGAGAGCAAAAGCACTTATCTGTTGCGTAAGAGATGATGTTAGAACACTTTTTATATCATTAACAGCAAAAAAGCTCAATCCAGATATAAACATTGTTTCTTTTGTCATTGACGAAAAAACTATGGAAAAATTAAGAATGATAGGGGTAAGAAATATAATATCTGGGGATTATATCGTTGCTAAAAAACTTGTTGCAATTGCATCCGATAAACTGAGAGATTAATTTGATTAATAAAGATAAATATTTTATAATAATTTACTATTTATTGAGAGGTAAATATGAATACTATAAAAGAAACCAATATTAAAGAACTAAAATTTCTTTTCAAAGGAAAAGTAAGAGATATTTATGAAATTAATCCTCGTGAATGGCTTATAGTAACAACAGACAGAATTTCTGCTTTTGACGTAGTTTTTAATGAACCTATCCCACAAAAAGGGATAATCTTAAATAAAATTTCAAATCTCTGGTTTGAAAAAATAAAATTTTTACCAAATCATATTATTTCCACAAATCCAATTGAAAAGTTAGATTTTTTAAAAAATTACAATGGAGTAAATGAAAGGGCTGTAATAGTAAAAAAAGTTAATAGGCTCCCTGTTGAATGTGTAGTAAGAGGCTATTTGTTTGGAAGTGTTTATAATGAGTATAAAAAATACTCCACCGCCAGCGGAGTAAAATTACCAGAAGGTTTAAAACTTGCCGAAAAACTCCCTGAACCCATTTTTACACCAGCAACAAAAGCTGAAACAGGACATGATGAAAACATAGATTATGATAAATTTGTAAACATAGTGGGCAAAAATATTGCTGACAAAATTATAGAATTTTCTATCGAAATTTATAAATTTGCCCGTGAAAAGATGGAAAAAAACGGCATCATACTTGCTGACACAAAATTTGAATTCGGCATTGATGAAAATGGAAATTTAATCCTTGTTGATGAAGTGCTTACACCTGATTCTTCAAGATACTGGGACGCAAAAACATATGAAGCAGGCAAAAATCCTATAAGTTTTGACAAACAATTTTTAAGAGATTACCTTGATTCAATCAATTGGGATAAGACTCCGCCGCCACCAGCTTTGCCAGAAGAAATAATCAATAAAACAAAACAAAAATATGAAGAGATTTTAAAAATTATTGAAAGAACACTTAAGAACTGAGATAAAAATGGAAATAAAAGAAGAAACAGAATTAAATCAAGAAGAAAAACCCGTAATACCTTTAAAATTTGCTCCATGGTGGAAAAGATTTCTTTCTTTTTTGATTGATTCTTTTATACTGGGAATTATTTTTTCTATTGTTATGGCTATAGTTTATCAACAAGAATTTAAACTAATATCTGAAGCAAAAGACCCTTATAAACTTTATTTTGATTTACTTCGTCAAAACTATTTTCAAATAAATATAGCGTTCACAATCATATATGTATCTTATTTTGGCGTTCTATGGGCTGGAATTGCTCAAACCATTGGTGCAAAAATAATGAAAATCTATGTTATAGACATAAATTCAAGAAAACTCAATTTTCTTGTTTCATTTTTAAGGGCTTTCTTATTACATCTTTCTGGCAATTTGCTATATATTCCTCTGTTTTTTGAAATAAATCCAGTTTATAAACAAAGACTTCACGATTTTATAACCAATTCTGTAGTGATAGAAAAACCAGACCTTAAAGAAGAATAATTTTAATATTGACTTATCATAACTCTGAATTATAATGTTAAATAATTTTTGATAATTGAGGTTTGGTTTAATTTTACTTAAATTGCCTGCTTTAAACCACGATTTATAAAATTAAAAATAATAAAAAAATTAAAAATATGTCTAGGAAAATTTTGTTTTTATTTTATTGTATAGTAATAAGTTAAATTATTAATAAAAATTTTGACTAAAAAATTTTATCAATATAAAATAAAGTCCATTTAAAAAAGGTGGGTTGTATGAAAAACAGTTTTTTTCTCAAAAAGAAAAATCTATATACGTATTCTTTTTCTCCTTTTATAATTTCTCTTTATAAAGAAGACGTCGTTCAGCTTGTAGAAGTTGTTAAGTCAAATTATCCAGAAGCAAAAATTTTCATTGGCAAAGACGGTCTTGATTTTGATCTTTCAAATAGAATCGATATTGAAGAATTTTTTAAAAATGAAGAAATAAGTAAGAAAGTTTATAACTCTCTTTATATCAGAATAATGACAGGAAATGATGAAAATTCCCCTTATTTAATTATAGAAGTCGACCAATATTCTTATAATTACATAATATGTGGAAAGGATAAAAAGTTAAATAAAATAAAAAATGAAATTTTAAAAATTATAAAACGCAACAGGGTTTATAAATATATTAAAAATCCTTTTACCATTATGCTGGCAATAGGATTTGATATTTTATTTCTTCTTTTTATTTTTCAGTTCAAAGACTTTGTAGAAAAAAAGATAAATTTTTCCTTTTCTTATATTTCTCTACTTATGATTTTCTTTATGGTGAATCTTATTTTTATCCTGCCAAGTGGCAAAAACAGAATTTTTCTCAAGTCTAAAAAAGAGGTCCCTTTTATAAAAAGAGCTCCAGAAATAATTGCATTTTCAGGAATGTTTTTTATCTTTGTTGTTCTTTTTATAGTAGGCTTTTTCTTAAAGATAATATAATAATTTTGGGGAGGGGTTTTTATGGAAGATGTTATCAGGGGTATATTATCTACTAAACAGAAGAATGATCTGGTTGCCTTTGTGAGAAAAAGAGATGGAAGAATTGTTGACTTTGACCCATCAAAGATAGCAACCGCCATAAGAAAAGCCTTTGAAGCAACAGGAGAAGGCAATATCATGAAAGCATGGGAATGTGCCGCTCTTGTAATTTCAAGACTTGAAACAAAAATAGTTGAGATAGAATATATACAGGACATTGTAGAAGATACCCTTATGAATATGGGTTATAGGAAAACTGCTAAAGCCTATATTCTTTATAGAGCAAAAAGAGCTGAAGTGAGAAATATTCAAAATGTTTTAAGTGAAAGTATGAATGTTGTGGAGGGGTATCTCGATCTTAAAGACTGGAGAGTAAATGAAAACTCTAATATGAGCTATTCTCTTCAGGGGCTTAATGCTCACATTTCTTCAACTGTTGTAGCAAATTACTGGTTGTCAAAAATTTACACACCCGATATTGGCGAAGCACATAGAAGTGGATTGTTTCACATACATGATCTTGGTTCTCTATCTGCTTACTGTGTTGGGTGGGATCTTGAAATGCTTTTAATAAATGGTTTTTCTGGTGTTACTGGTAAGGTTGAATCAAAACCAGCCAAGCATTTCAGAACAGCATTAGGGCAAATTGTAAATTTCTTCTATACACTTCAGGGGGAAGCTGCTGGGGCACAGGCTTTTGCTAACTTCGACACCTTGCTCGCTCCATTTATAAGATATGATGGATTAAACTATAAAGATGTTAAACAGGCTATACAGGAATTTGTATTTAATCTCAATGTCCCAACAAGAACTGGATTTCAGACACCTTTTACAAATATCACTTTTGATTTAAAATGTCCTTCATATTTTGCCAATCAAGGAGTGATAATTGGAGGAGAAGTTAAAGAAGAAACATATTCTGAATTCCAACAGGAAATGAACTGGATAAATAGAGCTTTTGCTGAGGTTATGCTTGAAGGTGATGCAAAAGGCAGACCTTTTACTTTCCCAATTCCAACTTACAATATTTCAAAGGATTTTGATTATGAAAATCCAGAATTGTTGCCAATATGGCAGATGACAGCAAAATATGGAACTCCATACTTTTCAAACTTTGTCAACTCAGATATGAAAGAAGAAGATGCAAGGAGTATGTGTTGCAGATTAAGACTTGACAATAGAGAAGTAAGAAATCAGTTAAATAAGCATTCAAAAAATAATACTCAAGAAGATTCGCATATGAGAAGGGGTGGAATATTTGCAGCCAACCCAATGACAGGTTCTATTGGAGTTGTTACAATTAACTTGCCTCGAATTGCATATCAGTCAAAAAATGAAGAAGAATTCTTTGAAAGATTGAAAGAAACTATGATTCTTGCCAAAAACTCTCTTGAAATGAAAAGAAAAATCGTTGAAGAATTAACAGAAAGAGGTCTTTATCCATACACAAAGGTTTATCTAAGGGATGTAAAAATGAGAAGTGGTCATTACTGGACAAACCACTTTTCAACCATAGGGCTTATAGGTATGAATGAAGCTGTAATGAACCTTCTCAATATTCCTTATCATACAGAAGAAGGGAAAAAATTTGGAGAAAAAACTCTCGATTTTATGCTCTCTGTGCTTGATGAATTCAAAGAAGAGACTGGTCATCTTTACAACCTTGAAGCATCTCCAGCCGAAGGAGCAAGCTATAGACTTGCAAAAGCAGATAAGAAAAGATTCCCAGAAATCATTACAAGCGGAACAGAAGATGTTCCTTACTACACAAATTCTGTCCACCTACCTGTAAATTACACAGATGATATCTTTGAACTACTTGATTTTCAGGATAGCCTGCAAAGTAGATTTACAGGAGGAACAGTAATTCACATTTTTATAGGTGAGAAAATAAACAATCCTGAAACCTTGGGTAAATTGGTTTATAAAATCGCAAGCAACTATAAACTTCCTTACTTCTCAATTACACCTACTTTTTCTATATGTCCTGTGCATGGTTATATAGCTGGGGAGCATCCTTGTTGTCCATTACCACATTCAGATGAAGAATTAAAAAGATATGGAAAATATGTTTCAATAGACATAAAGAAAGAAATATATTAGGGAGGGAAAGATGTCAGAAGAAAAAAAACTTGTTGTGCCTTGTGAAGTTTATTCAAGAGTGGTAGGTTACTATAGACCAGTTCAACACTGGAATATAGGTAAAAAGCAGGAATTTGTAGAAAGAAATACTTACGAAAAAACTTTGTTCAAAAATGTTTAAAGGAATACAAAAACTAACTCTTATTGACTATCCTGAACATATTGCTACAACGCTTTTTACAGGTGGCTGTAACTTTAATTGTTTCTGGTGCCATAATAGGTCTCTGGTTGAAAAAGATAAACTAAGTCTTTTGCCTAATATTCCTGAAGAAGATATTCAATCTTTCCTCCTTTCAAGGAAAGGAAAGATTGAAGGAGTTTGTATAACTGGTGGAGAACCAACCATATGGGGTGAAAGACTTGCTAAGTTTATGAAGTGGTGCAAAGATAATGGCTTTCTTGTTAAACTTGACACAAACGGATATAATCCAGATGTCCTTTTATTTTATTTAAGTAAAGGTTTGCTGGACTACATTGCAATGGATATAAAAAACACATTTGACAAATATCCAGAAACTGTTGGCGTTAAAAATCTAGATATATCAAGAATCAAAAAATCCATAGAAATAATAAAAAATAGTGGCATAGCTCATCAATTCAGAACCACAGTTGTTACAAATCTTGTAGAAAAAGATAAGCTCGAAGAAATTATTGGCGAAAAAATTGTTTTTCAAGAATATATCCCTGTTGAAAAAGCAAGTTAATATATCTAATCAATCCCTTTAAAGGCATTATTTATTACCTTTGCAGGAACTTTTTTAGTAAATAGACTTACAACTATTGTAAACAAAGTTGAAATTGGCAGCCCAATAAACAATGGATCTATATTCTGAACTATAGGACTTTTTGCAAGACTATCTACTTTAAACAAAGCATAACAAAGACCGATAGCCTTTGATTCTTTAATGTGGAAAAATAACATCCATATAAGACTTGCAATAAGCCCACTAACAAAACAGGATATAGCTGCTGCCTTTGTTATTTTCTTTGAAAATATTGCCCCAACATATATTGGTAAAAATACAGAAGCACAGAGACCAAAAAACAAAGATGTTCCAATAGCTATAATGGTCGAACCTTTTTCAAAAAAATGAGGTAGATAATAAGCAAGCAAGGCACTGAGTATTATTGCAAAACCCATTGCCGACTTTGTTACTAATAGAGAATTTTTTGACTTAATATTAAGTCCTTTTTCAAGAAAATCTCTACCAAAAGCACTTCCCATTGTATGGAATTGAGAACTCAACGTTGACATTGCCGCAGCAAGAAGAGTTATCATAAATATTGCAGTAAACCAATCTGGCATAGCACTTGAAATATAAAGAGGAATTATATTGTCTGTTTTTTTATCTACAGCTAAAAAAGAAATTTTTCCAAGAGTGTTATAAAAATAAATATTGGTAAGATTTCCTACAAGATAAGCACTTCCAGTAATAACAAGTATAAAAATTCCACCTATAACATTAGCTCTATTGATTTCATGCCCACTTTTAACAGTCATAAATCTTACAACAAGTTGAGGTTGAGCAAGTACTCCAATACCAACCCCCATTATAATACTTGAAACAAGCTGCCACCAGAATATAGAATTAAAAGAAGGCATTTTTGTCCACCCCTGATGACCAACTTGTCCCCAAATCTTTACAGCCTCTGGTGCAAGAGCACTTAAGGACTTATGAGCGTTAATAACCCCTCCAAGTTTACTATAGGTAAAAACAAGTAAAATTATCATTCCTATAAACATAATTGTTCCCTGAAAGGCATCTGTATACATAACACCTTTAAGCCCTCCCATTATTACATAGACTGAAACAATCGCAACAAAGAATAATAAAGCAGCTCCATAAGGTATAGATAAAGCCTGACTTAAAAATTGCGACCCTCCTATTATAACAGAAGCAGTATAAAGAGGCATAAATAAAAAAATAAGAAGTCCTGAACCCCATTGTAAAAATTTTGAATCAAATCTCTTTCCAATAAATTCAGGGAAAGTGTGAGCATCAAGATTATGCCCCATTTTTCTTGTTCTTATTCCAAAAAAAGCAAAGGCTATAAAAATTCCAACAAAAATATTCATAAATACAAGCCAGAGTATACCAAAACCATATATAGAAGCAGCAGCACCAAATCCAATAATTGCTGATGTGCTTATAAAAGTAGAACCATATGAAATTGCCATAATAACAGGATGTGTCTTTCTCCCTGCAAGTAAAAAATCTGTCGAATCTTTTGTTTGCTTAAAACCAAGATAACCAAGAAAAGCTGTTATTATTAAATACAAAATTACTACAACAATCATAACGATATAATTCATAATATTCTCTCC
>FMJZ01055072.1_pt1 | contig 22658 bp, 24 predicted proteins | sample 1987881 | NCBI WGS metagenome assembly FMJZ01 (sample SAMEA4378227, study PRJEB15110) | soil metagenome | biome: soil; feature: Field; material: Soil | place: India | collected 2015-03-11 | depth 0 m
GTATTTGCTTCAAAAATGGTTGTTATTTTAAGAAAGGGGGTTTTATGATAAACAAGTTTCTCTGCCTCGCAATTGTATTTGTCGCAACACTTTTTTCTGATTGGGAACCTGACAAGAGGCTCACCTTTGATAACAGTGTTTCTCAGACATCTCCGAATAGCGGTTGGTGTGTAGGTGCTAAAAATGACACAGTCCATGTTGTTTATTTTGATTATCGGCAAGGCGGGGACAAGATCTTCTATCAGCGTTCCCTAAATGGTGGAGTATCATGGGAACCAGAAACTATCATAGTTGATACACCTGCAGTCTATCCTGGACCACCAGTTGTTTCACTTGCTTTGTCAAACTCAGGAGGAATTCATATTGTTTGGTGTGATTATCTGCGTGGGAATGATGATGAGATATTTTACAAGCGTTCAACAAATAGTGGAACAACCTGGTTACAAGACACTATGCTCACCAGAGATGATTTCATGGTTGAGGCGGATTCCTGGGCATCCATTGCAACTTCAGGTCAATTCATACATGTTGTATGGCATGACTGTAAATGGGATGGCTCACAATTTAACTGGGATATTTTCTACAAGAGGTCAACTGATAATGGAACACACTGGGAACCAGACCAGAGGCTGACTGTTCACCCGGGTTCTTCAGGCCCACCATCAATCTCCGCATCCGATTCTATGGTGTATGTTGTATGGTATGATTTGCGTGACGGCAACCCTGAAATCTATTTCAAACGCTCAACCAACAATGGTTTGACCTGGGGGTCTGATACAAGACTTACAAGTGATAATGCAAATTCATATATGCCCACGATTGGTGCAAGCAGCCTGTCGGTCCACGTTTCCTGGTTTGATAATAGAGTCTGAACTCTCTTCTTCTTTTTATCCCTCAGTTGCTGTCTGGGGAGACAAAGTTCATGTTGTCTGGACTGATGAACGGGATGGTAATCGTGAGATTTACTACAAACGAAATCCAACTGGTAATACAGTGGTTAAACAAAGCAAAGTTACAGAACACAAGATTAGCACGAGAATGAAGGCAATTCCCAACCCGTTTTGCAGTTTTACAGTTATCGCTGGTTATGAAAAGGAATATTTCAACATCTTTGATGTTTCAGGAAGGTATCTTGGAAAACAGTTGGGTTGCAGGCTGGGATTAAGTCTTCCTGCCGGGGTTTATTTTGTTGAAGGAGTGTTTAGCCATAATAGATTGCTTATCATTAAGGTCAAATGAAATGTAGCCGATAACGGATAATTGGCAGTTTCAGAGAAAGATGATCGCCAGATTCAGGACGCCATAGACAGCAAGAAACACATAGAAACATATTCTATCCAGACGCTTTGATAATTCTTCTTTTCCGCTCGTGAATAATCTCAACGAAACAATAGATTCAGCGATTGTCAGGAAGATGAAGAAAATGGAAACGATATGGAGCTTATCGGTCAGCGTCATAATATTTGTATCAGGCAGTAAAGAAGCAATCACCACTTCACTGGCAACTGCAGCAAACAATGCGCCTGCACCAAGTCCAAATCTCGGGTCAAGGTCGGTTGGCTTTATGAAAAGGGCAATCAATGCTACAAGTGCGGCAACAAAGACCGTAAAGAAAAGTTTAAAGAAATAACCATAGCCCGGTCTGATGATGTTGATAGAGAAAATAAACCGCGAATAGATTGAAGCATTATTGGTGGGCAGAGAGATATCTCCATAGTTGGTCTTGTATGTATGGGCAGAGACTCGCGCATAGGTTGTTTCTACTTTCCAACCCGGAACCTGAACCTGAGGGTCAATTCCACAATTCTCAGTATCGGGAATGTATTTGAGTTTGAATTCTTCGTTATCATTATCTTCTATCTCTATGGTTAGTGTGTGATTATCAAGGGGAAAACGGGAAATGTCCCAGAATTTTTTTATTGTTGCAACAACCCGACAAACGCCATAGTTAAATCCATTTAGTTTATTTTGATATACACCTTCTCTTGATTCAATATGCCCGTTAACCACATCAAAACTTGCAAGTGGATTCAAGTCTTTGTCTTTCCAACGAAACCAGATATAAAAATCCGCAATGAATTGATTATCTTTAAGACTGATTGTTGTTATCTGATTGAGATAGATACCAACATATACATGTTCTGGTCTCTGCTCCTCCGATAAAGAAGTTTGAGCACAGAGAAGAACTAATATTAGTATGTAAGGCAAGGATTTTACCTTAATCAAAGAATTTTTAATGATATTCATAACAAACCTCACTTTTGTCGTATATTTTTGCAATCTTGCACATATTCATTTCTTGTGTCGGTTGCGAAAACCAATTCGTCTGTCGTAATCCGTCAAGAGAAATCCACAAACTAAACCGTTTCATATATCGCAACCGCAAAACGATTTCTGTTGCCCGCTTACTTTTTCTAATCACACCTGGTTTTAAATTCCTCGCTCAGTGTTTCATCCAGACGGTCTGCGTGATAACTCACTCGTAGAATCATCGCCTTGAGTTCCTCAGAATCAAGCCCTTTCAATTCACGATTCTCTGCAATATATACCCACTGGTCCCGCACGAAAAACTTGATACCCATCAGTTGAAAATTTATCTCAAGGAGTTTTCGGTAGAAAGGCAAAAGATTTTTTGATGGTAAAAGCATAATTGGACAAGAGATTTCAATGTAATCAACGTCATCTATTTTAAAGATTTCGGTATAAATCAATGCTGAGCCACGGTATGCAGACCACAAAGTCTTTGGTCTATGACGGCACTTTTCCGGGTCAAGACCAAAACTTGCCAGGAGGTCATTGACCATTTTTTCGTAATAAGCAAGATATACTTCATCTTTCTGTGTCTGTTGTTTTTTACTAAACATTTTTTCTCCCTTAAAATTTAGTTCCGCAATTCTTACAAAAGTTTGCTGAAGAATCATTTGATGTTTTACACTTTGGACAGACTTTCAATCCTACTTTGACTTTCTGAAGAGGTTGCTCCTGTGTCTCAGCTTCGGATGGTTTTTTCTTTTCAAGTTTTTGGGTGCCACAATTTTTGCAGTATTCTGCTTTGGATGTCTTTATGAATTGATTACTGAGATAACCACAAATTGGGCAGTAATACATTTCAAGTAATTCAGAATGGACGCTATTCAAGTGGTTCAGGATTTCTTTTATTGAGTTGATGGGAATTGCGAAACTCATATTATCTGCTTCGCCAACAACCCAGGTATTGATGCCGATGGCTTCACCCTTTGCATTTATCAATGGTCCGCCACTGTTGCCTGGATTTATCGGAACATCGGTCTGAATGTAATCAATTCCTTTCACGGTTCTTTTTCTGCAACTTATTATTCCTTTAGAAACCGTGAAATCATAACCATAAGGGTGGCCAATCGCCAATACCGATTCACCTTCTCTTATTGTGTTACTGTCAGCAAGAGGCACGGGGCGGGATTGATTAATATTTGCCAAACAAAAGGCAAAATCAATATCATTATCCGCATAGACAACAGTTGATTCAACCTCTTGTTTATCACAAAGCTGAATTTTGATAAAGGTATTAAGTTCAACAGTATGTTTATTTGTGATAAATAAACCCTTATCATTTACAAAAAATCCGGAGCCCCTACCCTGATTTGGCAATTTTATTACAATTATGGATTCTTTTATTAAATCAAGGATTGAAGAAATATCTTCCATTATACCCCCTTATATTTAAAAATGCCTAAAGGTACAAAACTTGTCCTATTGAAAAACGGGATACCTAAATGCCTAAAATTTGACACTAAAATTCTTGTATCCTTTTTCCCTTTCCGACAATTTTACATCAACTTTTGTAACCCGGGCTGCTGGGGGACCAATTTTTAATTGATTGATAAAATCATTCAATATGCCTTTTTCTCCCTCGGCGACAACAAGAACGCTTCCATCAGGAAGATTCTGGACATATCCTGTTATGCCATATTCTCGTGCCTTATGGATAGCAAAAAATCTGTAACCCACACCTTGAACAACACCTTGAACAACTATTTCAGCATGCATTTTAGTTATCTCGTCAGTCGTTATACATTTTAACTGCCCTTTTCCTAATAAGTTGTGGTCTTGGAATTCTCACCAGAGACATAAGACGAAACGGGCTGGCATGCCTACAGCATTCAACACATAACATCTTTAATCTTCAGTAACTTCAAATGCCTTTTTCACTGCCTGCTTTGCTGTTTTTACATGGATTATCGGTCCATCTATTTTCCAGGTATTGATGCCGATTACCGGCACATTGAACATAAGACAGTAGGCAATCTCAGTTAGTGTTCCGTATTTCCCATTAATGGCGATTGCACAATCACAGGTTCGCGCAATGATAATATTACGGGCATGACTCATTCCTGTGACTATTGGAATGTCAACATATTCGTTGGCAGTTCTTTTGTCGGTTCCAGGTAAAATTCCAATCACAAGACCACCTGATTCTTTCGCACCCTTTGATGCAGCCTCCATTACTCCGCCAAGTCCGCCAGTTATCAAAATTGCTCCATTCTTTGCAATCAAAGAACCGACTTCCTCGGCAATCCTTAAATTTCTTTCGCTCGTCTCTGCTCCGCCAATGACTGCAATGATTTTTTTATTCATAAAACTTGTTTTTTATTTATTCACTCAACTAAAGTCTTAATCCATTCATTATCATTAGGCATTTGTATTCTGCACTTTAATATCGGGGCGGTGGGATTTGAACCCACGACCTCATGGTCCCGAACCATGCGCGCTAAACCACTGCGCCACACCCCGATTAAATAAATGCCAAAATACGACCAGTCAAACCAATAAGACTAATAAATTTATTTATCCTCCCAACCTTCTTTTCCCACCAAGGGAACAAATGTGCATTCAAAAAGTTCCTTTCTTGTTATTACCCCTTTATATTTTTTTATCACATTCAGGGTCTGAAAATACTCACCACCGATTGGAATGACTAAGATTCCTTTATCTGCCAACTGGTTAATCAGTGCGTTTGGTGTCTCTGGGGCACCCGCTGTAACAATTATTCCATCGTAAGGCGCATAATCAGGCCAACCCACACTACCATCCCCGACCATAAAATTTATATTGTTAAATCCGAGTTCATTAAGAACTTTTCTCGCCCGAAAACTCAATTCAGAAATCCTTTCTATTGTAAAAACCCGATTGCACAGAAGCGCAAGTATTGCAGTTTGATAACCCGAACCAGTTCCAATTTCCAATACCGATTCATTTCCCTTTAGTTCAAGCAATTCAGTCATTGCTGCAACCATATAGGGTTGACTTATCGTTTGCCCATTCCCTATTGGCAGCGGATAATCATTATATGCCTGGTGATAATAAGTTTTATCAACAAATAAATGGCGCGGGACACGCTTCATCGCATCAATCACCCGCTCATCTTTGACACCCCGTGCCACAATTTGTTCTTGCACCATCCGCTCCCTTTCCACACGCCAGTCTTTAACCTCAATCACTCTTATAGGATATTGAAAATAACAGAAAAGTCAAGATGAGGAAAGGTCGTTTTGACTCTACCTCAAGAATTTTTTCTGGATTCAATAAATTAGTCATTCTGCCCCAGAAACCCAATGCCTTGAATCAGAGAAGACTTAGCGGTCAGGAAACCGCTCCTACGGAACAAAGTGCACTGCCTTTTTTAATATCTTGCTACAATCTCTCCTATCGGTGTTCTGCCTTTGATCCTGGTTATTAAGACATCGCGGACTGCGCCTGGTTCAATCTTACTTTCCACAATCACATCTTTGTTCCCTCTTGTCTTTCCCCTTGTGCCATTTTCTATTTCTTCTTCAAATAAAACTTCATAAACTTTGCCCAACATCTTTTTAGTTTTTTTGATGATTATTTGATTTTGTATATCGATAAGGATTTTCAATCGTTCTTTTATGACTTCTTCAGGCAAGGATGGGTATTCACTCGCCCTGGTGCCGGGACGGGCAGAATAGCGATACATATATGCATCATCAAATTCAATATTTTTTACTAAATCAATCGTTTCATAGAATTCCTCTTCAGTCTCGGTCGGAAAACCAACAATAATATCGGTTGTGATTTTAGCATCAGAGATATTATCTCTGATTTTTTCAATTATTTTCAAGTAATTCTCTTTTGTGTATTTTCGGTTCATCAATTTTAAAATTCTATTGTTTCCTGATTGCAAGGGCAGGTGGAACCATTCACAGATATTTTTATTTTCTTTTACTATTTTTATTATCTCAACGTCAAAATCCTTGGGATGTGAAGTCAAAAATCTCAATCTAAAAATTTGAGTCCTTTGAGCAACAAGTCTAAGTAGTTCGGGAAATTTTACTCCTTCGTAATAATATTCATTCACATTCTGACCCAAAAGAGTTATATCTTTAACCCCGGATTCAACAAGAAGATTTACTTCTTTAAGAATATCTTCCAATGGTCTTGAGCGCAATTTTCCCCGCACAAAAGGCACAATACAATATGAACAATAATTATCACATCCGCGTGTGATTGAGACGAAATCTGAGACCCTGTTAGATTTTCTACAAATGCCTGCGTATGATTCTCTTCCAACTTCAGTTTCAATAATCTTTGTCTTCTGATTTGCAATCAATTTTATGTATTCAGGAATTTTTCGGTATGAATCAGGACCAAGGACAAGGTCAATAAATGAATATCTGGTTATTATCTCATTTGCGAGCCGTTTTGCCATACAACCGATGACTCCGAGCACAATCCCATTTTTCTCGCGCCATTTTTTTAAGGTTGAGATATATCCGAGTGCACGCTGTTCGGCATGATTTCTCACTGAACAGGTATTGATAAAAATAATATCCGCCTCCATTGGATTTGCAGCTGGAAAAAAATTATTTTCAGTGAGAACCTGTCTTATTATATCCGAGTCATTCTTATTCATCTGACAACCAAAGGTCTTGATATAAAATTTATGCATTTTTATATTACTATTGTACCAATGGTTTCAGTTTCGGTCACTTTATTAATCTTAATAGTTTTTAAATCTCCTTCCCTGCAGTTTTGGTCAATATTTACCCGTATATAATTGTCCGTCAAACCTTTGACCGCATCCTTCTTTTTTTCTATGATAACGCCTATTGTCTTATCAATGAGACTCTGACGGAATTTATAATTTTTTTCAACAATCAATTTTTTAAGCATCCAGAATCTTTTTTTCTTTTCTGTTATACTCACCGGGTCTCCTAATTTATAAGCTTCTGTATTATGTCTCGGTGAATAGGTGAAGATATGGAGATAAGTCATTGGAAAAGCCTGAACTAAATCATAGGTATTTTTGAACTCTGATTCTTGTTCTTCAGGAAAACCAACAATAACATCGGCACCGATTGCAACATCAGAAAAATTTTTTGTAATGAGTTCAAAGATATTTTTAAGATATATAGAATCATATTGACGACCCATCAGAGACAGAATTCTATTATCTCCACTCTGTATTGGAATATGAAAATGCCGGCACATTGGCAAATCTTTCATACAGGAAATAAGTTCTGAAGTTATAAAATTCGGCTCAAGGGATGACAATCTTATCCTTGGTAGCCCCGATATCTTTGATAATGCCTTAAAAAGTTCAATGAGTGAAGAACCAATGTCATTTCCATAAAGACCAATGTTTGCCCCGACTAAAACAATTTCATTAAACTCAAGACTCTTGGCCCATTCAATTTCTTTTTTGATTATATCTATTGGCTTACTGAGAATTTTTTTTCGCAATTTAGAAACCACGCAGAAGGTACAGGGTTGATTACATCCGTCTTCTATCTTTAGAAAATAACGGGACTTTTTTGGTGCAGGGAATATATTGGCGATAATTCTATTTCTTTCTTCGTTATCAATCTTTTCACACCCTGCAAAGATTTCTGGTTTTAATTTGACCAGACATCCGGTTATAATTATTTTTTTATCTGGAAAGTTTCTCTTTGCCTGACGAAATTTTTTTAGAGATTTTATTTCTGCCTCGTGTGTAACACAGCAGGTATTAACAATAATGACATTATCGTCGGCGCAAAAATTCTCGGCAAGACAATACCCTTCGTATTGATTTAGTTTACAACCAACATTAAAAAGAATTGCCAATTTTTTGCCTAATAAAGGCTATTCCTTCTCTTTTCTTATAATTTCTTTTGTTTTTTCACCTATTATGTCACCAATAGTGATTTTGTCTGCTGGAGGTTTAACCTCTTCTTTTTCTTTTTTCCTTAACGCAGATTTACCAAATCCTTTTTCTGCCAGAATAACTCTTCTTAGCTTTGTATTATATTTTCTTACAACAAGTTCCAGTTCCTCATCAATTTTATACAAGTCTTTAAGATTTCTACCCTTTCGCTCCAGATATTTGGTTGGAATAAATTCTTCAAAATTACCTTCCACAACAACACGCAGACCTTTAGGCAGAATGTCGCTGACCTTTCCTATAATTTCTGAACCATCCGGGTATTTTTCCATCAATTTTACAAATGGGTCCTCCTGAAGATGCTTTATACTTAGAGAAATCTTTCTGTTTTTACGGTCTATAGACCGAATTACCGCATCAATCTTTTGCCCTTTCTTAAAGTAGTCAGAAGCTTTTTTTACCTTCTTATCCCAGAAAAAGTCGTTGATATGGATTAAACCATCAAGACCATCGGGCAAACGCACAAATGCACCAAAATCTTTAAGATTCGTTATTTTAACCGTAACCTTCTGACCAACCTGATACTTTTCATCCACAACCGACCAGGGATCAGGCTGAGTTTGCTTCATTCCAAGGTATATTCTCCTTTCGTCGCGATCAACAGAGAGTACAACAGCATCAACCACATCTCCAATCTTTACCAGGGCATTGGGGTCTTTTATATCCTTTGACCAGGTCATATCGGAAACATGGACAAAACCATGAATATCTTTCTCAAGTTCAATGAATGCACCGTATTCTGTGATGTTAACAACCTTGCCCTTTATCTTTGTTCCGGGTGGATATTTCTTCTCTATTGCCTCCCAGGGATGAGGAATTAGTTGTTTCAAACCGACTGATATCCTTCCTGATGCCTTATCCAGAGAAAGAACCTGAACCCTCAATCTGTCGTTTAACTTAACCGCTTCACCAGGGTGGGTCAACTTTGTCCAGGACATATCACTGATATGTAATAGTGCATCAATGCCACCAATGTCAACGAATGCACCGTAATCAGCAATATTACGCACAGTTCCTTCAATGACATCGCCCACCTTAATCTTGCCAAATATCCTCTTTCTCACTTCTTCCTGTTCTGCTTCAACAGCAAGTTTCCTTGAAACAACGATATTCTTTCTCAACATATTTATCTTTACAATTTTTACGCCTATCTTCTGTCCGATGATTGCATCGGGATTTGTCTGAGGTTTAAAGTCAATCTGGGAACTTGGCAAAAAAGCATCTACACCCAAAAGATCAATTGTATATCCACCCTTTATTCTTTTCCTAATCGTTGCATCCGCAATTTCCCCATTCTCATAAATGTGTTTTATCTTATCCCAAGCCAACTGAAAATCTGCTTTTTTCTTTGAAATTACCGGGAATCCTTCTCGATTCTCAAAAGTTTCAAGAAACACATAAACTTCTTTACCTTCTACTGCCTCATCAGGATTTGAAAATTCCTCATAGGGCAAAAAGCCCTCTGCCTTCAAACCAAGATTGACGAGAACACCATTTTTGGTGCGCTTAATAATAGTTGCCTTTATAATGTCACCTTCTTGATGGGTGACATAACTTTCTTCAAGTAACTTATTCAGATCTTCCTGCGAATGACCACTCATTATAAATAAAACCTCCCTGGAATGTTTTTACCATTCCAGACTAATTATATCCGATTTTCACAATTTGTCAACCTGGCGATTTAAATCGCTTTCTTGACTCTCCGTTTTTTTTGCGTAAAATAACAAATCAAAGGAGGCATGATGAAGAAGATTTATATTTTTGGGAGACAGACCTGTCCGGTTTGTAAAAATGCCTATGAAAAATTCTCTTATTTCAAAGATAAAAAGGAGATTGATGCACCGATTGAATACATTGATATGGATACGGTCGATGGTATGGCAGAAGGGGCATTTTATGAGGTTTCTGATATCCCCACTGTAATCATATTTGAAAATGAACAGGAGATTGTACGCTGGTCAAAAAAACTTCCGGTCAGTGAAGAATTTTTACCTTATCTGACAAAATAACTTCTATTTAATTTACTTCGTGAGAAAAATTATTAATCCAAAATTAAAAAAAATTGAAAGATTGAAAAAGATACTCAAACAATACCCAGGTGTTGTAGTGGCATTCTCTGGTGGTATTGATTCTACATTCCTCTTGAAAATGGCAATTGATTTATTTAAAAATAAAGTCATTGCAGTAACTGCTGCCTCTCCTCTCTATCCTGAAAATGAAATAGCCCTGGCAAAAAGGATTGCGCAACGACTAAATGTTAAGCATATAATCATCCGTACAGATGAACTTGAAAATGATTACTTTAAGACTAATCCTGTCAATCGTTGCTTTTATTGCAAAATTGAGTTGTTTAAAAAAATAAAAAGAATCGCACAAAAAAATGGACTTACTATCATTGAAGCCAGCAATTATTCTGACCTGAATGATTTTAGACCTGGTTTAAAGGCAGCAAAAGAACTCGGTGTCAAATCACCTTTGATAGAGGCGAAATTGACAAAGGATGAAATCCGTTATTTTGCCCGGATACTAAAATTGCCGAATTGGAACAAACCTTCAATGGCTTGCCTCGCCTCAAGGATACCTTATGGTGTTGAAATAAATAAAAAAATTTTAAAACGCATTAAAAGTGCAGAAGCATTTCTAAAAAAATTAAAGTTTTCTCAATACCGGGTTAGAGACTATTTTCCGATTGCACGGGTTGAAGTAATACAGAATGAATTTGCAAGAATGATTAAAAATAGAGCGCGAATTATTAGATTTTTCAAAAGAATTGGATATAAATATATTACCCTTGATTTAGAAGGTTATAGAACTGGCAGTATGAATATATGAGCTCCTTAAAAACCATAGCAAAGACCTTTTTTAAAATCGGACTGATTGGTTTTGGCGGAGGTCCAGGAATGCTTGCTCTCATAAGGTCTGAATGTATTAAAAAAAAGAGACTGATATGTGATGATGAGTTAACAACAGCAGTTGCCTTAGGACAGATACTACCTGGTCCATTTGTGCCAAATTATTGCGAATATATCGGATATTGTCTTTCAGGGTTCAAAGGTGCGGTGGTCGCAGGAGTTTCCTTACTCCTCCCATCCTTTATCATTATGCTCATACTCTCTTATCTCTATTTTTCTTTCCACACACTTCCCGCAATCAATCAGATATTCAAGGGTATTGGGGCAGTGATGACTGCGATAATTCTCTGGGCAGGAATTGATATGGGAAGGTCAATAATAAATAACTTCAAGCGGGTTATTGTATTTATCTTTGCCTTTATTCTTTTTCTATTTAAATTTGATCCGGTCCTTACTGTGCTTATTGCGGGTGGCTTGAGTATAATGATTGAACAAATAAAGTCGCCCAGGATTTTCCTTGCCGTGCCGATTTTTTTATTTGACATCAGAAAGGCACTTGAATTATTCGGAATATTTTTAAAAATTGGAGCAGTGATCTTTGGTGGTGGGTATGCTGCGATTCCATTTATTCAGAAAGAAGTTTGCTTCTACCGAGATTGGCTTACACCAAGGGAGTTTCTTGATGGCTTTGCCCTCGGGCAGATAACCCCGGGACCGGTTGCAATCACGGCGACATTCGTTGGCTTTAAAGTAATGGGAATCTTAGGGGCATTGATTTCTACCATTGGAATCTTTCTACCATCATTTCTAATGCTCATGCTTTTAATAAAAATATATAAAAAAATTGAGCACAATTCCTATGTCCAATCATTTTTAAATGGTATAAAATCATCTGTCGTTGCAATCTTGTTATCAACTGGAATTATCTTCATTCCCATGAATTGGTTTAATATCATATATGGGATATTTGGAATTCTATGTCTCGTCATATTACTTGTTGCAAAAAAAATAGACCCTTTTATACTTGTCGTGGCCGGCATAATCTTCGGGATAATCAACGGATAGATAAGAATAGTTGGCAATATACTTGCTGAACTTGACTTTTATTGTATTTTAACTAAAATATTTCAGGAGGTCCTATGAATATTGCAAAACCTTTTGGTTATTTGAATAATTGGTTGGTTATATACTTTAGATGGTTAAAAGAGTTGAGTTGGATTAAAAAAATTGGACTCTCTTTGTTATTTGCATTGATTACTGGAATCTTTGCGCAGATTCGGATCCCGCTTGGTTTTACACCGGTTCCCGTAACCGGACAGGTATTTGTAGTATTATTGAGCGGTGTGCTTTTAGGAGGAACTTATGCGGGTTTGAGCATGATTTTTTATATAACTCTTGGGGCGATGGGTGTTCCTTGGTTTGCCGGACTGCGCGCAGGACTAAATCCCGGTCCGACCATCGGTTATTTATTAGGATTTATTCCTGCCGCAATTTTTGTTGGACTCCTTGCCCACAAACATAAAAACCTCTTGAGCCAGATTTTGATAATGCTTTTCGGTGTTTCATTAATCTATTTTGTTGGTGCTTTGAATTTTGCATTTCTTCTCAAGACAAATTTTTTAACAACAATGAAACTGGCGGTTTTACCATTTATACCATTCGATATTATGAAGGCAATACTCGCGGGTCTTTTATCTCGGATAATCATTCCTGATGATTGAAGTTTTAAACAATGTTCAGAGTTATTATTAAAATTTTTCTCATAGGAGTTATAATCATGGCACAAAACTGTAATGGTGGAGAATATCGCGAATCAATCCATGCGGGTTCCTGGTATCCAGGAAGGGAAAAAGATTTGCAAGAAATGATAAAGACTTATCTAAAAAATGCCCAGGCAAAGGTTCCTGGTGAAATCTATGGACTGATTTCACCCCACGCAGGTTATATGTATTCTGGACCATTTGCGGCATTCTCTTATAAACTACTGGAAAATAAAGACTTTGATGCTGTAATAGTAATAGGACCAAGCCATCGGCATGGATTTTATGGTGTTTCGGTTGATAAAATGACTGGGAGAAAAACTCCCTTAGGCAGAATAGATTTTGATACCGAACTTGCAGATGAAATAATCAAACAGAATGCGAAAATCATAAAATATGACCCAAGGGCACACATTGAAGAGCATTCGGTTGAAATACAGATACCATTTCTCCAAATGGTCCTAAAAAAATTCAAACTCGTTGAAATAGTTATGGGTTCACAGGATTATAACACCTGTATTGCACTTGCAGATGCACTTGTAAATGCTACAAAAGATAAAAAAATTTTGATCATTGCGAGTTCTGACTTATCGCATTACCATAACCAGAAGACTGCAGAAAAACTTGATAATCTTGTAATTGATGCTATAGAAAAATTTGACCCCGAACTCCTGTATAAAAGGCTTTCTTCAGATAGTTGCGAAGCTTGTGGAGGTGGTCCAATAATTACAGTAATGCTTGCTTCAAAAAAATTGGGTGCTGACAGATCAAGAGTGCTAATCTATGGAACGAGCGGAAATGTTACCGGTGATTATGCCCAGGTCGTTGGTTATCTTTCTGCGGCTTTTTTTAAAGGTAAGGAGCAAGAACATGAAAAAGTGGGCGTTGACCTCGGATTTACAGAAGACGAAAAGAAAATATTAAAGGACATCGCAAGAAAGACGATTGAGGCAGTGGTTAAAGGTAAGAAACCACCTGAACTCAAGGATGTGCCTGAAAAATTGAAAGAACCTTACGGTGTATTTGTAACAATAACCAAACATGGAAGTTTAAGAGGGTGTATTGGCCACATCATCGCGGATGAACCCCTTTATAAAATTACTCTGGAGATGGCAAAAGCCGCGGCACTCAATGACCCGCGTTTCAATCCTGTGAATGAAAAAGAACTTCCCGAGATTGAAATTGAAATTTCGATTCTCACACCAATGGAAAGGGTGAAAAACTTTAACGATATTATCATTGGCAGAGATGGGTTGTTTATCCGCCGTGGATACCATAGTGGTCTGCTTTTACCACAGGTGGCAACTGATTATGGTTGGACGGTTGAAGAATTTTTAGAACAGACCTGTTTAAAGGCGGGACTTCCACAAGATGCTTATAAATCGAAGGATACAGAGGTCTATAAATTTTCCGCCCAGATCTTTTAGTCAGGAGTGCAAATATTAAAAAGAAATTTATAAAAACAATAAGCGACATCGGGTTCGCAAAATTAGACCTGCACCGAGAGATTAGAAAAGGTTTTCCTGAAGTAGTGCTCTGCCAGGGTAAAACTGAAGAACAAATAGTGCAGTGTGCAGGTCAAATACTTAAAGTAAATAGAAAGGTTCTTTTAACCAGGGTTAACCCCTCTGTTGCTGGATTGCTTGATAATGCATTTAAATCCGGCAGATATTATCCTGAAGCCAGATTGTATTATATTGGTAAACAAAAGAAAAAATCAGGTTTGGTAATTGTAATATCTGCTGGCACCGGGGATATCCCTGTGGCGGAAGAATCTGCAGTCACTGCCGAAATTATGGGTAGTAATGTCAAGAGAATATATGATGTTGGTGTTGCAGGATTGCACAGACTTTTGAATTTCAAAAATCAGATTAAAAAAGCAAGGGTTCTTGTCGTTGTTGCAGGAATGGATGGGGTTCTTCCTTCAGTCGTAGGGGGATTATTCTCTGCACCTGTGATTGCTGTTCCTACAAGTATTGGATATGGTGCGAACTTCAATGGCGTTGCACCTTTATTAACGATGTTGAATTGCTGTGCGCCGGGTGTAGCAGTGGTAAATATTAATAATGGTTTTGGGGCAGGCTATCTTGCGGCAATTATAAATAGTCTATGATTGTCTTTGATAAAGTAACAAAGATTTTTCAGAAAGACTGGGTCGCACTTGATAGCATTTCTTTTGAAATTCAAAAAGGCGAATTCGTTTTTATTACCGGTCCGACCGGTGCGGGGAAGAGCACAATTCTTAGACTCATATACAAAGATGAAGAAATTACAAAAGGAACAATTAAAGTTCTTGATTACAATCTTCATTTTCTAAGACGTAACAAATTACCCGAATTCCGTCGTAAGATCGGCGTTATTTTTCAGGATTTCAAACTTCTTCAGGACCGAACTGTTGAAGAAAATGTTGCATTTGCACTTGAAGTAACCGATATTCCTCCAAGGGATTTAAAGAAAAAAGTTTTTGATATTTTAACTTATGTAAAATTGAGCCATAAGAAATTTAACTACCCATACCAGCTTTCTGGCGGCGAGCAGCAAAAGATTGCAATTGCCCGTGCGTTAGTGCGCGACCCCTACATCCTGCTTGCTGACGAACCAACCGGAAATCTGGATTTGAAGAGTTCCCAGGAAGTCCTTGAGATTTTGCTGGATATTAATTACAAAGGCACAACTGTTCTGATGGCAACGCATAATCAATTACTCGTACGCAAGGCAAAAAAACGCATCATCCATCTGGAAAATGGAAAAATTGTCTCTGATAAATGAAAAAGGATTGATATGTCATTACGCATTGGAATAAGGGAAGGGTTCAGAACAATAATCAGGAGCCGTTCTTTATTCATTCTCTCTTTGCTCGTTGCTGCGATATCTTTTTATTTATTATCAATTTTTGGATTAGTAACGGTCAATCTTTATAAAATGGCAAATCTCCTTGATGAAAAGATTGAAATAATTGCGTTTCTTGAAGAACGGACCGATATCAATTGGCTAAAAAATAGTATTCAAAAGATCGCCGGCGTTCAGGAAGTCGTCTATGTATCGGCTGAAACAGCATTAAAACAACTCCAAGAAGAAATTGCTGAAACTAAAGAAATAGTTCGTGTATTTGAAGACAATCCATTACCTGCATCAATAAGAATAAAACTTGAGCCACAATATCGTAATACAAAAGGATTAGAAGAAATCAGCACGAAAGTTTTATTACTCAAGGGTGTAAAAGATACAATATACGGTGGAGAACTTGTGGAACAATTAAAAAGGATAACAAATATTATGTTATTCTTTGATATTGGCTTATTAATAATAATCACCCTTTCTGTGATATTCGTCATATTCCAGACTATTAAACTAACAATCTTTGCCCATGCTACTGAGATTGAGATAATGAAACTCGTTGGTGCAACCGATACATTTATAACGATTCCATTTGTATTTCAGGGATTGATACAAGGTGTATTCGGCGGTATCATTGCTTATATTCTTCTTGCAATATCCGTTCGAATTGCATCATCATTTTTCAATATTCCGTTCTTTCCCAAAACTTTATTCTTTCTTGGTATCATATTATTCGGTATGATATTTGGTATAATAGGTTCAAGTATTGCATTGAGAAGGTTCCTAAAATGAAATTTGTTTTAATATTTTTGTGTTTATTTTTACAAATAAATCAAAAGCAGAAAGAACTTGATGACCTTAAGAAAAAATTGAGTGAAGTAAGACAAGAAATTAAACAGATTGAAAAAGAAAAATCAGGTGCCCTTGCCAGGATTGAAAAAATCGATGAGGCCATAAACCTTTCTACAGAGTATATTGAAAAACTTACTGCCCAAGAATATGAAGAGAAGATGAGGGTTGCAGAATTAAATCGCGAAATTGCAAGACTGGAATCAAAGATGAAATATCAAAAAGAGGAATTGAAAGAAAGATTAATCCGCCTTTATAAATGGACGCCTTTCTACAAATTGGAGATTTTATTTTCATCAAAATCAATACCTGAGATCCTTTCAACTTCCTATTATCTCCAGATTCTTGCAAAAAATGACAGAAAAATGTTCTTTGAATTTAAAAATGATTGGACAAAATATCTTGCTGATAAAAAAATACGCGAGCAACTGATTTCGTTATTAGAAACAAGACGTCATGAAAAAGAACAGGAACTTGAACAGTTGAATAAGGAAAGACAAGAAAAGAGAAAAATCCTTGACGCGATTGCGAAACAGGAAAATGAGAAAAAAAAGGTCGAGAAAGAACTGAAGAGTGCACAGCGTAAACTCGAAGATTTGATTGTTTCTCTCCGAAAAAAGAAAGAAAAGGAAGAAGCAAGCGCAAAGAGTTATTTTGAGATTAACAAAGGTAAATTACCTTGGCCTTGCAAAGGTTCTGTAGGCACAAAATTCGGTAAGGTTATTCATCCTAAGTATAATACGACCACAAAAAATAATGGCATTGATATCTTGAGCAACTATGGAGAAAATGTTTATGCAGTTGCCCGGGGCAAAGTTGTGTATGCAGGAAAATTTATTGGATATGGTGATTTAGTTGTAATCGACCACCAGGATGGCTTTTATTCACTTTATGGACATTTATCAGAAATCCTTGTAAAAGTCGGTGATGAAGTACCTTCAGGGAGAATAATTGGCAGGGTCGGTGAAAGCGGTTCATTGTCAGGACCAATGCTCCATTTTGAATTAAGAAAAGAAGGCAAACCTGTTGACCCTTTGGTTTATCTGGAATGAAATTTAATTTTTGATATTCAAATAGATATCTTGGTCGCACTCACAAGATAAGCAGTATGCGTAATTCCCCTTTCTCTTGGACGAGTTCCCCTTTCCCTTACCAAAAGTTCTCGCTGTAAAATTTCGCAAATTTTGATACGAATAAAACCTATTTTCTCCAGTGTGTCAACGGTCTTCTTTACCTGCTCAACATTCGGACTCCAGCTTACGAGATGGTGCCCACTTTTAAGCGATTCAAATGCCTTCGGCACGATATCCCATGGTTCCGGGACATCAATGAATACTGCCTCAACATTTTTCTGAATGAAACCTTCGGTTGCCACATCCCTAAGAAAATATTCAATCTTGCTTGTATATTTGATTTTTTCTACATTCTTTTTTGCATTTTCAAGAAATTCATCATTCCTCTCGTACGAATAGACAACACCATCAGGTGCAACAATCTTTGCTAAAAACAACGTCAATGCACCACTTCCGGTTCCAACTTCTATTACCTTTGAACCAGGCCCTATTGAAGTCTCAAATAATAGATAACCCAAGTCTTTTGGATATACAATCGTTGTCCTTCGCTTTATTTTCAACATTAAATCACTCGTGGTGGGCTTAAGACAATAAAAATTTCTGCCTAGATGTGTTTTACCAATATAACCAAATTCTCTATTTATAATCTCATCAATCTTAATATCTCCAAAATCTGTTGATAATTTTAGTTTTGAAATAGCCTGGACTAAAAATTGTCTTTTTTCATCAAGGTATATCAGAACCAAATCACCCTGATTAATAATATTTTCTTCCATCAAATTGAGTATATTGAAAAAACATCTAATGGTCAATAGACTAAAGTTTTTTAAACTTGACTTTATTATTTTCTCAATTATACTCACTCAATGAATTTATATTTAATGCTATATTTCTTTTCGGGTTTTTCTGTTTTCATCTATGAAGTGGCATGGGCAAGATTGCTATTACTCGCATTTGGTTCCACAACTGTAGCAAATACAATTGTGATAACTACATTTATGTTAGGACTTGGCCTCGGTGGATTATATTATGGTTCTTATGTTGATAGAATTAAAAATTACAATAAATTATTTGCATATCTTCAAATGGGAATCGGTTTATCCTCTCTATTATTACTTATTTTCACACATAAATTTCCAAGTTTATATAAAGGTATTTTAAATTTTATCCACTTGAACCAATCAGGCTCATCACTTCTTATATTTATTATAACGTTTGCAATATTATTCGTTCCCACATTTTTAATGGGCGGAACATTTCCAGTAATGACGAAACTCTATGTACAGGATGAAAATAAAATCAAAAATGGAATTGGATTATTATACGGACTGAATACCTTGGGTGGTGTAATTGGTGCATTACTAACAGGATTCTTTTTTATTAGAAATCTTGGACTTTCTACAACCCAGTTAATTGCAATTTTAATAAATCTTATAATTGGTATTTTTATGCTTTTAGCGCACTCAAAAATATCCGTAGAAAATAAAGATTCTAAATCGGTTCCACAGGCTTTCAAACAGAGAGATATTAACAATTTAAAGAAATACCTTCCATTCATTGCCGGGCTCACAGGTTTTGCCAGCCTTGCGTGTGAGGTCTTCTGGATTCGCGCATTATCAATTTTTCTTACGAATTCCACCTACACATTCACCATAATTCTTATCGTCTTTCTGGCCGGCATTTCTATTGGCAGTATTATATTTACGGCTTTATCAAAAAAATTATACTTTTACCATATCTTTGCCATAGTTCAGATTCTAACAGGATTATCAATCCTGATTGGATGTCTGTTTTTACATAAACTACCGGTATTACTTTTTTTGTTCCAGAATACTCTCCAAATACCTGTCTTCAGAATGTTTCTACCCGCACTCATTCTTTCTGTAGTTATAGTTTTTGTGCCGACTATATTTATGGGGATAAGTTTTCCTCTAATTGTTTCTTTATATGGTCAGAAAATTCAAGAGCTTGGCAAAAGATTGGGCAATGTTTATTTCTCAAACACACTTGGCAGTGCATTCGGTTCTTTATTTGCGGGTATCCTCTTGATACACTATCTTGGCATCATAAGGGGATTAATTGTTATCGCTTTTATAAATTTGCTGATTGGCTTAGTTTTTACGCTATACTTAAAAAAGAAACTCTTAAATATTATAATTTTTGTTTGTGCAATCATTATTACCTTTTATTCAATAAAAAATATATTTATTCTCCCGCCTTCCATTTATCACTCACCAGGCAGACAGGACCGTGTTTTATATTATAAAGAAACACGGGATGGAACTGTAATTGTGAGTGAAGACCGCCTTACGGGGATAAGGTCGTGTTATGTAAATAACAGTGCTGTAATTGGAACAACCTATGATGCATTAAAGGTTGTAAAAATGCTGGGGAATCTCCCTTTCGTTTTCAATCCCGACGCGGAAGACATATTAGTCATTGGTTTTGGAGTGGGTATAACGACTTCAGCAATTGCACGATATAATGTAAAACAGATAGACTGTGTCGAAATTTGTCCAGGCTTACGCGAGGCAGCAAAATATTTTGCAAATTTCAACAATTATATTCTCAATAATCCAGTAGTAAATTTTATTTTCAATGACGGTAGAAATTTTTTATTATTAACTAAAAAAAGATATGACATCATTTCTTGTGATCCCACCCATCCCATATTGGGTAGCGGAAGTCTTTACACCCGAGAATATTTCATGCTATGCAAAGAACATTTAACTGAAAAAGGTGTAGTTTGTCAGTATCTGCCATTTCATAAATTAAGTCTGGTTCAATTCAAATCTTTGATAAAAACTTTTGCTGATGTTTTTCCATATACTTCAATCTGGCTCGGCTATTCTCACGGTATACTTGTGGGAACAAAATATCCCCAAACGATAAAATTTGAATCGCTGAAAAACATAAAAGATGAAATGCTGGACGACCCTTATCTTCTTGCAGTCTCTTATCTTCTTGATACAGAAGCAATTAATCATCTTTCACTCGGAGCAAAGATAAATACAGATGACCAGCCAATCTTAGAATTCTTTACACCATTAAGTTTGAAGAATGAAAACTGGGAAATTAATATCAATGCTGTAATTGACCAAAGAGTTAATGTCGGTAAAATTATTGAGGGTATTGAAGACTTTAATAAATTAGAACGATATCTACAGGGTCAGCAGTATTTTATTGAAGGGTTGATATATCAAAACAGAAGGAATCGGCAGTCAATGATAGAAGCATTCAAAAGGGCGCTGAAAATAAATCCTGAAAACAATGAAATACTCTTATTCCTTCAATCACAATAACTCGACATTAATTTTGCTGAAAACAGCAACATAGTATGCAGTACGCTATTTATGCGAAGCCATATTCTGTAGTTCAGTTTCATCAAATCCAAAATAGTGGCCAATTTCATGAAGAAGAACTTCATAAATCAATTTTTTCGTCTCCTCATCATTTTTTGTGGAGCTTTCAATATTATATTTAAACAATGTGATTTTATCAGGTAGAACATTGCCATACCAGAATCCCCTTTGCTTTAAAGGTACACCCTGATAAAGACCTAAAAGGGTTTTTTGTGGTATAGGTTTATCTTCAATAACAATCTCTACATTTACTAATTTATCCTGCAGAATTTTTGGTAATTTTTTCAAGGACTCCTTAACAATATCCTCAAAATCTTCTCTGGTCATATCCTTTTGCTAATTAATTAAAAAACAACGATTTATCAAAGATTCGCCCCCAGTGAAACGGGTTGACCCATAAATCTTTCAATGTAAATTTACCTTTCGGCTTTTTAGTATTACCTGGGCAATATTTAAAGCGGAATTGGTTTTACCAAGTCTTAAAAGATTTTTTTTCATTTGAAGAATCTTTTCTTTATGGCAAAGCAAATCGGTCATAACCTTTTTTGCATTATCTTTTGTAATTTTCAATCCTGCGTTATGGCTTATAAAAAATTCTTCGTTCTTATCTTCCAAACCCGGTATTGAATTAGCAAACAAAAGGCAGGGACCAGCCTTTGTTGCTTCGGTTGTTGTAATACCACCTGCCTTTGTGATTAAAATATCACAAACTGCAATCAATTCCTGTATTCTATCAACCATTCCATAAACTTTTAAATTTGCCTTACCACTTAGACCTTTAATCTTCTCCATTGCTTTTTTATTCTCCCCGCACAAAACAAACAAATCATAATCAAAACCAACAATCTCCTGAACGATCTCAAACCACTCTCCACCAAAGACCTTACTGCCCATCACCACAACCGAAATCCTTTCTAAAGATAATCCAAATCTTTGTCTTGCTGCATCTTTATTAATCTCGCCTTCCAGAGCAATGTTTACCGGAATACCAAATGGATAGAGCTGTGCTCCTTTAATTCCATACTTTAATATCTGTTCACTCAGATCTTCATTCGGTATAAAATAGTCATCAATCTCTTTATTAACCCAGTGCGGATGAATATAATAATCAGTGATTACCACACCCAGCCGATAATTAAATATCTTTTTGTATAATGCAGAATAATATGCAGGGGAGAAATGTGTGCATAACACATAATCTGGTTTGTATTCATTGAGCAAATGGGCAAATTTATAGGCAGTTAGTTTATGAAATTTATAAAGTCTTTCATCACCGCCAGTTTTCACACCCATTCCTCGATAGAAAATCTTCAAAAGCCAGATTGCATTCTTCTGACAGAATTCATAAATATTTTTGTACATCAAACCGTATAGTGGAAGTACCCAATTGAAGCAATCTTCAAATCTGACCTCTGATTCCGGAGATAATTTTTCTGCAGCTTGTTTTATTGCATTTGCTGCCTTTAAATGACCCGCACCAATGGGAACTGCAAGAATAAGAATTTTCATAGAAAATTATACTGAACTAAGATAAGATTTCAAGGGACTTTATTTAGTTATGAATCCCAAAAAAATTTAAATACTGATTATATAAAAAAATGTTATCCCGAAAAATGTAGTGATAAATTCATATGTTCGCTGCGGTAAGTATATCTATTTTTAAAAAAAATCTAATGTATTGTATACTGAGTCCTCCTCACTTTTCGCTTGTTAAAATTAGGAAA
>FMJZ01009553.1_pt1 | contig 22614 bp, 30 predicted proteins | sample 1987881 | NCBI WGS metagenome assembly FMJZ01 (sample SAMEA4378227, study PRJEB15110) | soil metagenome | biome: soil; feature: Field; material: Soil | place: India | collected 2015-03-11 | depth 0 m
CACCACCACCATCTCCTTCTTCTGAGAGGGATCTTAACAGTTTAAATGATTCTTTCACGTTTGCGCTACCCTCATCAAATAAAGATTGTATTGTTCTTCCATAAAGGGCCATTACGAGCTGTGAAGCATTCTCACTCTTAGAAACCGCTGAAATGACTTCATTAATGTCCTTCTTTGTTTCAGCGAACGCTGTGAGCGTTTTCTTCATAACTTCTGGTGATAATCCTATTTCTTTTCCTGTTTTTAGCTTTAACTTATATTCACCAGCTTCTTTCTTAAAACCATCAAGCATAGAGTTAATATTTTCTACCGCGTTCTTTAGAACAGCGATTATCTTAAACTTAGTAGAGTTAAAGCTACCAATGTTTAAACTATCAGCGATGGCTTTAGCTGTTTGATCAGCTGTATTTTTCTTAAACTTTGATGCAAATCTTTTTGCGCCAGATGAAAGAGCAAGATCCTTAGCGCCAAGAAGATCAGCTATTCTGATCTTAGCTTGTCCAAATTCACCACCACGCATCTCACTAGCTGCATCTTGATCAAGAGTTCTTACTAGACCAGCAACGCTCGATCTAACTGATGAGTTAAAAGTGTTGATGGCCGTAAACACGTCCTTATCAACTATCTTAGTTTGTTCTCCAGTCTCAGGGTCTCTAACCACAACGCCCTCAACGCCTATATCTTCGGCTGGATGAAGGTTCTTTGACTGAAGGAATGGCTTAATCTTACGAACGAAGTTGTTGAGCAGAAGCTCTTTAATTGGAATTTTATACTCGTTCATGATGAAGGCGTTGACTCTTTCACGTTCCTTCTTAGCAGCGTCGCGCTGCTCCTTAGGAATAGAGGTGAGGCTCAGCTCAGCAACTTCCTTGTTCGTAAGATTTGAAAGCTGTTCATTCTTCTTGCTTAGGTAGCTCTTTAACTGCTTAAGCATGTCTTGCGCCTGTGATGTATCCACCTTCTTGGTGTCGATGGGCTTTACGTCAGTAAACTCCCACACCATTTGAACATCATCAAGCTCGACTGCATCTCCATCAGGAGATGATACTACTGTTGACTCTACTTTAACGCGCTTGTTGTTAAGCGCTCTTGAAAGAGCATCAACTCTTTCCTGGGGTGTTTCATTAACAGGCCTTAGAATAACGATAAAGTTCTTATCATCTGATCCATAGGTAACTGTGTTTGGTTGTCTACCAAAAAGAACCTCGATCTCTACAGCATCACCTTCTTGCAAGTGCTTTCTTATAGTTGACTCTACGGCTTCAAGAGCTAAGTGCGCAGCTCTAAAACCATTATAGTTTGAAACCATTGCGTAATCATCGACGCTGTAAAAGCGTCCTTTTTTCGGTGACTTACCTTCTCTAGAAGTGTAAAGACCGCTATCATCAAGTCCAAACCAAAGGTTGGCTCCATCAAGCTTTTCCGTGACAACCTTATTCTTTAGGGTCTCAACAGTTTTAATGAAGTCATCAAGAGAGAGCTCCTCAAGGTGAGTAATTCCCTCAACTAAAATTGAGTGACGAAGCAGACTATTCATTGTGCATTTTTCGTAAAGAGTCAACGTAGTATTTATAGAATTACATCAGAAATGAATAAAAGGGGCCTGAAGGCCCCTATTTTGCAAGTTTTCTTGCTATTACTCACCAGCAGGAGTTTCTGCAGGGGCGCTCTTTTCAGCCATCTCCTTAACTTCCTTAGTTACGAGCTGTGATAGCTCTGCATCTAGAGCCTTAAGGGCAGCTTCAGTCTTAGCTGCCTTTACGCGCTCATCTGAAAGATCATTTGCCCAGCGCGTGCGCAGCGCAACGTAGTTCTTAACTTGATCACTGAACACTTCAAGATCATATTCCTTACCATCAATGGTTAAAGTTTTGATAGTCATGCTTTCTCCTATAGGATTAGTTTGATAAAAGATCTAAGACGTCACCACTATTCTTTTGTTGAAAAATGGTTCCATCTGTTGCTAGTTCTACTGGTTTTTTCTTCTTAGTGAGCTGCAGCTGCGCTCTGTTAGCTTCATTTGAAGTAACTAAGAGTGATACTGGATCCCATCCTAAAAGAATGCGGTGGCCAACCCCGGCAGAATTTCGCGATTTTAGAATCTCAAAGTAGATTTCACCTTGCGACCTCATCAGATCATCCTGCTTTACAGCAACGGTATAATCTGAAGTATTTATCTTAGAGATGCCACCCTGAATGTGAGCCTGGTTTAGCTTGTCAGCTTCAATCGCGTTTCTTCCAAGCTGAGAAGCTGACACCATTATGCAGTCAAAATCATAGCCAAGGCTTCTAACTTCTTCTGTTACAAACTTATCTTTCACGAAGAGGTTGTCAAGCGCTATGTTGTGCGTTGTTCCCATGATATCCAGGTAGTCCACCACGATAAAATCTGGAACAAATCCATCATCTTGCTCAAGCTGTGATATGTATGATCTGATGTGATTTATGTTTGTTCTATTCTCAGGAAAGCGCTTAATTCTAAAGCCACCCATCTTTCCTGCTGCGCGCTCGATCTTAGCTGCCACCTCTGTCATCTGCTTCAGCAGATTGTCTTGACCAATCTTGGTGATCATAGAGTCAAGGCGCTTTGAAACAACGCCCTCAGACATTTCAAGTGATATGTAAATTCCATTAAGACCCTGCGCTAAAAAATTCTTAGCAAGGTTCAGCATGGTCATTGACTTTCCACCGCCAGAGTTAGCGGCGAACATTATAAGTTCTTGCCGCCCAACGCCACCACCAAGAAGAGCATCTAGCTCTGGCCAACCAGTTGAAATCTTTGCCTGAGTTTCAAGCGTGTGAATAAGGCGCTCATGCGGGTTCTTGAAGTAGTCAATGCCAAGATCGCGCTGAAGACCAACTGAAATAGCGCTCTTCAATGTTTCCAGTATCTTTCCAAAATCACCCTTCTGAATGAGCTCTGGGCCAGCAAGGATCGCTTCAGTCATCGCGCGATTCCGGCAAAACTGCTCAACCTCATCAGCAATGAACTTGACCTCAGCTCGGCTAATCTCGCCAATGCTTTCTAGAATAAGACCAGTTTCAGCTCTTACTACTTCAGCGCGTGGAATATCCTTGTACTTTTCAAAGTACTCTTTGGTAAACTTTACTGACTTCTTAAGCGTTGCATCAAAATAAGATGGTTTGATGATAGCGCCGCAAAGCGCCATAAGATCGCGGTTGGAGATAAGCGCGCTGAGAAGAAGCTTTTGTTTTTCAATGTCCATTTCCGCACCTCATTCTAATCATGAGCTCCGCTTCATCACCTTTTGAAACTACGCTCTTCATAACTTCATTTATAGTCCAAATTAACCCAAAGCGCTGAGCTGATTTATTGATGTCTTCTGCTCCATCAGGAGCAAACGCAATTTCCCACCCACGCTCTAAAACCTTTTCTGCAACATGGGCGCCATTTTTATCCTTATCAATCACGAAAATAAGACGTCTGGGTGATTTAGATAGCAGCTCAAGCTTAGCTTCACTAAGCTGACTGCCGAGAGTGGCAACACCGTGCAGCGTCATAGCATCAAAAACACCCTCAACAACAAACAGAGGAAGCTTGCTAAAGTGATTGATCTCATCGATGTTAAACATCACTGCATCTCTTCCAACTGGAGCGTTATCGTATCTAGATTTTTCTCCAGGTATGATGCTTCGCGCTTGCCAGTAGATGAGCTTGCCAGATCTATAGAACGGAATAATGACTTTGTTCTTAAAGCGCTCTTGAAGCGAGAAGAAGAAAGGGTATTTGAGAATATCAATCTTTCTTCCAACTAGATAATCGACTATTGGTTGCTGAAGATCAAGGTGCTCAGCGCAGCCCAGTCTAAACGATTTTTCTGGAAGCTTGATGGTTGGTGTGGATGTGTTGACTTTCTTAAGAGAGCTTAGAGTTATCTTTTCTTCCTGTTTTTTCTCACTGAAGAAAGCACTGTTGATAACATCATTGATCTCATTATCGCTGATGTCATACGCGTTCAAGATACGACGCATCTTGTTGGAAATTTTCCCACTGAATTCTTCATAACGACCAGTAGATCCACAGTTCCAACAGTTAAATCCAACAACTCCACCATCAAACTTAAAGCCTGCTCTAACCTTATAGTCATTACAGACTTGACAGCGATGAGAATAAAAGCCACGAGAATCGGGAGAAGTGAAGGGCATCTTCTCCCGAATCAAGTCTTCTAGCTTTTTAGGTTGAATCATTAGTTCTTGAAGCTAATCTTCTGAAGGTTCTTCATTACCCCATTAGAGTAATGATGCGTGTTTTCGTCATGGTTTCTAGCTCCTCCGGGTCCCTGGTTGTAAGCTAGCGCGAGCTGCTGAATTGTATTATATCCATAGCTCTTCAAGATTAATAGATACTTGCTAGCTACGCTTAGGTTGAAATCATCATTCTCAATGAGTTTAGCTATGATCTCTTCATCAGTCACTGTATGAAAACCGAAGTCTTTCCTAAGGTCAGGCCATTTAGCTAGAACATCTTTTGCAGCAGCAAGCTTAATCTGAGCAACTCCATAGTAGCGCTCATTCGTCCTTAAACCAAATTCCTGTCCAGCAACTTTATAGCGGTGATACTCACCTGCCTGAGTTTCTTGGAGAATAATCCCTTGAAGAATCTGCGGGTGCTTATGACCATCTTCCTTAGCGATGCGATAGGCTTTTGAAAGAAGATCGGCTTGGCGCTGCGTTAGATTTTTTGGAAGCTTGATTCCAAATCCATTTCCTACAGTGCTATCGCTTACTGGGACTGATATGACTGATGTTGGGTTTTTACTGATTACGATTGACGCTACGTTGAATGTAGCGGTTACTGCAAGTAAGGCAACGAATGAAAGTAACAAGTTACCTAGTTTCATTGGGCTTTCTCCTTTCTCTTTCATAAAAAGACTTTCGCCTTTTTAAGGGTGTGAATGATTGATTGCCTACTTTCTGAACTAGAGAGCAGATCTAAGTATAAAACTATGATGAAAAAATATTTATTGCGTACTATACATTATACGCAAAACTGATGTACAAAGAAACTGGGATCAGAAATCTGATCCCAGTTCTAGATCACTTGAACTCTTTGGTTGTTTTGTCGAGAGATGCTTCGGCTGGATTCACGAATTCCTCACCGACCATCTTGTCAGTTCCGTAAGCAGCAACGGTTTCAAGGCTGCCAACGGACGCGCGAGCTCCCTTTGGACGCTTGGACTTAACGTTGTTGCTGTGGAAGAAGTCGAGAGCGTTCATTCCGTTCGAAAGCTTGCTCTGGGCAAGTAGTTCCCAAAGCTCATACTTGTCAGCGTGTGGTGATGAAACGATCTTCTTTAGGCGCGCCTTGTCAATCTGATGAAGCGGATCAATCTCAATGTAGTAGAGAGTTCCGTCCTTGAACTGCTTTACAACAGCGATCTCTTTTAGAAGTCCGCTATCGTCGATGTCGCAAAGAAAGACGTGGGGAAGCTTAGTAGGCTTTAGTTCGAGTTGGTCTTTAGCTGCCATGGCTGATTCTCCTTTGGTATGCGGGGATAACGTGCTTACGTTTTAATGAACCCCAAAATAAACACAGGCGTATGATTGACGCCTGATATTTATAGGAAAATCAGGTGACTACCTCAGGATACCTCTGGCCTAAAGCATGTTTTGTCCTTCACGCGACGATAGACCTGTGCAACGAACGACGCTTTCTTAGGAACGTAAGGTTTGCTGCTCTCTAAGTCCTCCATTTCATATTTGCGCTTTACCCACCAGTTGTCAATAACTACATAGGCTACTACTAGGAAAATCGCGCTGGCCGTAAGAAACAGGGCAAATACCGTCGGTGGATTAGCCATAACCCACCCTATAGTCAAACCAACCCACATCCAGATAAAAAGATCCAAGAAGCAGATAGCTATTCCAGCAAGGACAGCTGTTAGCATCGTTGCTAGAAAAGCTCCCTTAAAAACATGCTGAGAGTAATCACAGATATCTCCATCATATTCCCATCTATCATGAAGACTGCTGTACGCCTTTGCTAGGCGCCAGTGCCAGCTGATTGAAAAAATCTGCCTTCTTTAGAAAGTTTAACAGGTACCATTAGAACTCCAAGAGTGGATTTTCTGCCTTCTTGCGCGCTGCGTTCGTTTCCTCCTTAAGAGGTGAGCGCTGACCAGTAACGCTAAACATGCTTACGTAGTTAGTTGAGTTTTCTGAAATTTGCTTAAGTCCATACTTACCGCAGAACTTTTGAAAGTGAAAGAACGAGAACTTGCCATGATGAACAAGCTCATGATCAAGGGTTTCATTGATAACTTTCTTGATGCGCTCAGGCTGGTATTCAAGGTTCATGAGGATGTTGTTCTCCTCAAAAAGATCACCAACGCGGTATGTTGTTTCTTCTCCAGTTTCAGGGTCATTAAATTTCCACGTCTCATTCATGAGCTGAGTACGCTCGTACTCATCGCTGAACGCCTTTAAAAGGCGCTTCTTTTGGACTCGTGGATACGCAGGAAAAACGTTGTCGTTCTTATCTCCACGAAATGCCTTTTCAAACATGAAGAAGATTGGATCATTTACGCCGCAAACATCCTCAACGCTGCGCTGCTTACCCTTATCAGGGTCAATGAGAGTAAAGTTTGCGTGCTTAAGCAGCTGAACGAAGTCCTTGTCACCAGAGATGCCAATAACTTCATCTCCTGCATCAGAGAAGCGCTGAACGTAGCCAGCGAAAAGATCATCACCCTCAAGAAGTTCGTTCGATAAGCAAACAAGAGACGTGTGCTCTCGAGCTAGCTTTTCAAACGCGTTGATAAGCTCAAAGAAAGGAACCATTGACGCGTCCTTGACGCGGTTAGCCTTGTACACCTTCTTAGAGATGCAGTCAGCTGATTTGGTGTACTCCTTGCGCCAGTTCTTACCACCTTCAAAGGTGAGGGCTAGTTGATCTGGTTGATACTTTTTGTAGTACTTGTTGAGCGTGTTAAGTGCCATGTGCATCGCGAGACCAGCTCTATCTTCTGCAGTCCCACCGTCATTGTACTTTCCGTGCGCAGCAGCCACTCTAAACAGCAAGTTGGCTGTATCAACAATCATTCGCTTCATGTATTTCCTCAGAGTTTGGTTGATTATAACACAAATCGCAGCGCCGTAAATCAGCGAACAAACCTGTTAGCATCATTTGTCAGGTTAGGAGTTGCTTCAGGATTTACCGCATCACCTGCTTCCTCAATTTCCTTTGCCAAATCCTCTGGGAGCATGCGCGCTGATAAGAAGAACATCTGAACCATCTCTTCCTCAGTAGCAGCGCTAAATCCTCTTTGCTTTAAGTTCTCTATGAAAGCTGCGTTCCACGCGATTGAAAATTCTACACGGCCATCTTCAGAAACTCCAGTGGTTTCAAAGCAGGCCCAAGGTTTTTTGCTTCTTGAAGAAAGCTTCTCCTTTAACCAAATCAAAGTACTTCTTTTCATTTTAAGCTTACCTTCATAAGGTTGTCAACAGCCCGCGCAAGAAGTGGTTGAAGCTCCTCGCGAAGTTGGTTGTAGTAAAGCATGTCGCACACCGTGCGGGCGAGATCGTTGGCGAGCGTACCAACTGAGTCGTGCATGTACAAAGCTTCTTCGGCGCTGATAGTTTTAATTATCCCGCCACCACCATGAGGTTTAACGGCGCTTACCTTAATGGCCAGCTTTCCTGTTGCGCCATCAATCTCAACCTTAACATCAATTTCAGTTTCCCACTTCTTAAGCTTAGCGTTTGCCTCGCGAAGCTTTTCTTCGAGGGTGCTTATGGTATCAACTGCCCTAGCTAGCTCTGCTGCGCTTACTATATCTTTCATTCTTCGTCTCCTTCACTATCCCCAACTTGGGGCAGTAAGATTATAGGATGACTATTAACGCTGACGGTAAGAGTGCCGCGGGCGCCAAGAGTCATTTGAGTAATATCTCCAGCGCTTGACTTTAGCGCTGACGTAAAAACATCTGTTGGGTAGAAAATAACGTGCGTATCTTCATCACCAAGATCTTCGCTAGGTGTTTCAACGCTTACTTTGAACGTGTCATTGTTTGAATCAGCAACGCTTAGCTCTACGCGGCGATCAGCGTTCTTCACCAAGCAAATCTTCTTAGCTCCCATAACCCTAACAGCATCTAAGATTGTTTTTGCTTCTTCTTTCGTGATGAAGATGTTTGACGCCGCTGAATCATTAACCGCTTTTGGAATCTTTCCATCAAGCAGCATGGTTGAGGTGCACCTAAATTGAAATTTGCTTCTACCACTTGAGGCTTCGAGAGAAGAAATCTCACCCCTATCTGATTCCTTAGCATCAATGACAATGTCATTCTTTCCATTAAAGATTGCTAGGCGAGCCATAAGCGTTGAAAGGTTGCTTAGGCCAATCTTTTTTCCAAAATTAGGAATTGATTCTTTTGAGATGAGAACGGTAGTTTTATCATCATTGATGCCACGCGCCACTCCATCAATAATAACAACTGAATCAATTCCCATCGATGAACAAGTCACAAGAAGAGACTTGAGCTTGCTGATTTCTTCGCTAGAAAGCTTCATTTAAAACTCCAATAAGCTGTTAGTTAACACGCTTTGAGGCGTTGGAACATCTTTACCTAGCGCGCTAAAAATTCCGCTTAGCTTGCTATCAAACATTCTATCCTCTGTTTTCTTGATGTCTACCTTAAAGTGTTCGCTGAACCAATCAGGAAAGCGCGTTAGTTCAGCCGGGACCGCAATCGAATCAAAACCAAAATCATTCTTGCTAAGGTAGTAAACTAGAACCTTATCACCACCGCGAATTCTTTTGGCACCCTTGTCAAAGGTGTCAAGCATCTTGTTATAGTTCAAGGCTGCTCGAACATGGCCTGGAATGGTTAGCTTGTTGCCATTAGCTGATCTTATAGTCCCAGGTCTGTTGTATTCAGCAGTATACTTGTCAACGTTATTTACCTGCTTAGCAACCCCTAAGGAGAATACGTTCATTTTCTTCTTTAGAATCTCCTTGCGCTGCTCATTGATAAACTTTGCAACATCATCATAAGATTGACCATCGAGAATCATATCAACCGTTTTCTTAAGAAAAGCCTGAATGATTTTTGGTGTATCTGACTTCTTGATCTCCGATCCCATGGACTTAAGCTTATCAACAGAAGTACCTTCAAGATCAACAACCTTGATCATGTACTTCTTCTTAGCTTGGAAAAGACCACGCACACCAACTATCTCTCGTCCTGCCTTAATAAGGTCGTCAAATCCGGGCTGACAGTTAAAAGCTTCACGCATGAATTGAGGGAATGAATCATTCACCACCGATGCAGCGAGATCAGCTATCTCAATAGCTTCTTCTTTGTTCTTCGCACCAGCGCAGCGATAGTAGCAAGAGTCAGTGTCACCATAGATAATGACATCAGAAAACACCCACTTCCCATCTACAAGCATAAGCGGCTTGTACACAGCACCAACCCCAGATTTTGCTAAAGAGTTCCATTCTTCAAAGGTCTTGAAATGAAGCGTGTCAGTATACTCGTTACCATTTCCAGCTTCCATAAGATGGTTGCTGTAGCGCTTGTCTAGAACGTGCTTTTTGTCGCTAAGAAACTCCCCAATCATCTGAATCATGTGCGTAGTAATCTGCCGACCTGTTGCTGTAACAGAAGCTCCCATGCGCTCATCACCAAACCTAAAGGCTACGTTTAGAAGCGCACCGTAAAGCGAGTTCATAGAAATCTTCTTAGTCAACTGTAGAAGATCATACTGCTCTTCTTGCTTCTTAGCAGCTTCTTTTTCAGGACCGGCTGGTAGTTCCTTGGCAAGCTTACCCCACCTTTTCTTTTCCGCCTGAAGACGCTTGCGCTCTGCGTACCAGAAGCCAAGGATATCAGCAACTACTCCTCGATCTCCTGACTGGTCAAAAACGACTCCGTGCGCCGAAATTGCCCACTTGTTTTGCTTTAAGATTTCTTTCCACTCTGATGCTGTCTTGTAATCTTGCGTCTTATTTTCATAGATAAGAAGCATCTTCTTATTAGCATCATTTGATCTGATGGCACTCCACGCTTCCTCTTTTTCCGTAAAATGACCAACTATCTTTTCTGGTGAGATGTTAAGAGAGCGAATTGTGTTGGGATACAGTGAGTTGATATCAACAGATCCAATCCACTCGTGCAAGCCAATATCTGGATTGAGAACAACGGCTCCCTCAACCTTGTCATGCTCTTCTGTTTTCTTGTTGATAACGCGCTTGTTTAGAACGTAGTGGGCGTGGTTAGCGATGCCAGTTTCTACGTATGAAACGGTTCCAAGAACAGCTGAGAATGGGACGGTGTTCTCGTGCGCCATCTGATTAGCTAAAGCGATGAACTTGAACTTGTCATCAAGTTGATCTAGACCATCAACGTCACGGAAGTTATAGCACACAAACAACTCAAAGTTGTTGTTGTAAAGTTCCTCAAGAGTTCCATCATACTCGATCTTACCAACGCCAACTTCTTCATCAAGAATATTTCCAAGAGCGTACGATACTCGACCCTCAAAGGTAAACTTCTTGAACAACTGCATGTAGTCCAAGTGCGTACGGCCCATGAGCTTAATGATTGTTTCTTCCGACCCAAAGCGAACGACGCTTTCCTTCTTTGGAAATGGGGCGCCTTGATAGTCGAGCTTAGCAACCATCATCTTTCCACCAAACTGGTCTAGGCGCTCGTAGATGTATGGGATGTCAAAGAATTCTGAGTTCCATCCACTAATGATGTCGGCGTCCTCAATGAGCTTTACAAACTTCTTAAGCAAGTCGTGCTCATCCTCGCAAAGAATAATCTCTGGTCGCGTAGTTGATCTGAGCTTACCTTCTGCAATAAGCGCTTCCCTAACCTTCTCGATGGTGTCAATCGTGCCCGTCCATCCTTTTGGAGGAACAGCGAGAGTAATGAACTTCTTAGTCCAAGACTGATAAACGGTAACAGCGTTGATTGGCGCGTATGGGTTGGAAGGCCCCGCAAAACCAACTGATCGCTTGTAATCAACCTCAATGTCGATGAAAGCGTAGTGAACAAGCGGTGACGGCCTACCATAATAGTTGTCCATCAAAACGCGCTGCTTCGGTGCAAAGTCAACTTCAAAAAGTCGAGGTGCTCGCTTCAGTTCTGGAAAGTTGTTTGGGTTTCTAAAGTAGTCAACTGCGCTGTTAAAGTGCCACTTGTTCTCAAACTCAGCGCGAATAAGCTTCTCGCCAGTAATAGCGGTGTAATCACCTTCTGGATCTTCTACGAAGAAGTAGTAGGGTGGGTTGTACTTCTTCTTGATGAGCGCACCGTCAGCATCACGCTCAATAACAACTACAACCTCTGGATCATACTCAACCCAGAGGCCTACGTAGTTAGTGGTGTCCTTTTCAGGAGGTGACATACGTCTCGTGCGCTGAAACTTGTACTACTTCAGCATCTAAGTAATCACCGATCTGCCACATCAATTTTCCAAATGAAAGCCCATCACTAAGGTTAGCGTGACCAGCAGCAGCGTACTCTACCTTTTCAGCGATGTCAGCAGCAACTTCTTCTGTCATCTCAAAATCTTGATCAACTTCAAGAGTGATCTGAAGAAGAACTTTTACCGTCTTCGTCTTATTCATTTTCAAGAGCCTCTACGTTCATAAGGGTGTTAATTGCAGCCTCAAGCTTCTCAATCTCTGCCTTCTTCTGATCAAAGTTGTTGTTGAAGAAGAGACTTACGAGAGAATTGAACATCTTTGGTTCAATGTTAAGTTCTTCTACCGCTGTATCGCGAAGAGCCTTGATTGATTCATTCTCATCAAGAATCTTTGTTTTGCATCGAACTACTTCATCAATGTAGTTCTGAAGCTTTGTTCGAGTAACGGGATCCTTCAGGACAGTTGTCACATCAGTGAACTCACGCTTCTTGTTTGCGACGGTTAAACTATTACGAGGCATCTTAATCTCCTATAAGATAGATGATACATTATAACAAAATGGATGTCAGCAATAAACTTACTGAACGGAGGCAGGTGTGTTCTTTATCAGATTATCAGCCAGAGTTCTGTCAATAAGAGTTTGCGCCATGACGCAGTACTCTGGTTTTCCCTTTTTAGTTGACTCGGCTTCAGCAACGTAGATTTTTGAAACTATGAGCGGTGACCATTCCTCGTCATCATCAACAGCCTCTTTAGTTGTCATTGGATTCACCTTGGTAAGAATAACATACTGCTTCTTACCAAGACTGTTGGCTATGATGGTTAAAGTTGAAAGCAGGTATGATAGCTTATTATTGCATTCTTCATAGTTCTCAAATCGTTGAGAATTAATGATGATCTCTCCCGCTTTATGGAAGACGTGATCAAAGGCGCCAACAACTGGTGAACCGGGCGGCACCTTAACGCTGTACTTAAATTGAACTCCGTGGAGCATCTTAGTGAATAGCTACGTTTGTTGGAACAAGAGTTTTGTCAGTTGCTTCAAAAAGGGCTATCTTTTCCATAGCCTTTTCCTGAATGTAGAAATCTGGATTAACTGCTATCTTGGCGCTTATGCTAAAATTGTTTCCTTCTATCTTCCACTTTGTCTCTACGAAATCTCCAAGCTCGTCAAAGTGCTGAGTTAGCACTACTGGAAATTTACCTTTCTCATAAAGCTCAAGAGACATAAGGGCTGCTTGAGCTTCTATTTCTTCAGCATCAAGAGCAGCATCTTCTGACAATTCAAGCTTTGGTATTGACGGAAAAAAATCAGGATTAAAATCTATTTTCTCTTCAAAATTAAACTCATCATCTCCAAGCTGCTCAACTACGTACTGCACTCCTTCTTGAAGGGCGGTCATAGCTAGTAAATCGCAGTCAAACTCAGTAGAACCAACGATAATTTGTTCTATCCCAAAATCACCGTCAATGATTGAATTAACCGCCTTACCGTTGATGGCAACGATGTACGTCGCAGGAATTATTTTTTCAGCTATCATAATGGTCCTAAAACTTTTGTGCCGCGCAATCTTTCAGCAGTTGAATCAATTTGGATTGAGCCAGTTGCTGATGGAATAACGTCTTCAGAAATAAAGGAAGATAGTTGATTTGATATGGTGCTGTATCTAAGCTTAAGTGGTGGATAAATTTCTGTTATTAGGCTCTGTTGAACAATAAGCTCTCGAGGAGAAACATCAGAAGATTTTAGAAGAAAGTCATTGCTCACAACTGATGGCAGTACAACAAAGTTCAAGTACCTATCAACACCATAGTATGGGCTTGATGCAAGCAGGAATAAAAAGTCAGCTAATATAGGAGTAACACCATCACTCTCAAACAAACCAATGACCTTTATTCTAGATGAACGGGATATTACTTGCAAGTTGCTGGCTGTATAGCACCACCAAAGATTAACCGCGTTGACCCCGTTAGATACATCCTCAACGTATCTAATGTTAGCCCATGCACCTGTGTTGTTTGTTATTTCTACTTTAGAATTAACTAAGAAGGTTATGTTCTTTTCTACGCTCTCTTTATCAGCGTAAACATAAACGTCTACTGTATCACCAACGCTAAGATCATCACTAAAGGTTACTAAATTAGGAGTAAGCGTGATTTCGCCAGCAGCAGTTGTTCTTTCAACACCATTAACGCGAACAATTATTCTATCCTCATCAATAGCTAGCTGATCAAAGCGAAGATTTCTGTTCTGCGAATCTCTCCCACTTACAGTGCTTGCTTCATTTGCAAGCCTAAAGATGTACTGAACATATGGGATGCTTTCTACCTTGCGCTCAAGTACTTTCAGAATAAATGATTCTCTAGTTGGCTGTTGTTCCTTTAGCGCGACTGATATAATCCCAGTTGAAGATGTAGAGATGGGGAAAGATGGATCTGGCTGAACTGTTGAAGGCGTAGGCTTAGATCCTCTTGGATACCAGTCAACAAGCGTTGGATCATCTTTATCTGGTAGAATCTCACCAATATCTGCTTCACCTACAGCAGAAAGCGTACCCGAGCAGCCCTTAGTAATAACGCAGTAGTTTGGGCGAACGCGTGAATCGTCTCTAAGAAGATCAATAGACCTCTTGCAAACGGTGCACTTGTAGGTAATGTAGCGCTTCTTCATTCAATTATCGTTCTTCTCTGTAATTTCTAAGAGTGATGTCTAGATCATTACAGGTGTACGCCTCTCCATTCTTAAAATTTAAGACCGCGGCGCAAGCACCGTCAGAACCACGCTGCACTATTGGCAGCTGAAGATAATCCTTCACCATTATATTTATGAGAACCAAGCAGGCTGAAACTACACCAACTAAAAGTCCAGTGAAAAATAATTGAATGCCAGAAACCTGGTAGAAGCGCTTAACCATGTTTTCCTTTCTTTATTGATTATGCCCGTGTAACATGAAACAGGCTCTTTTCATCGACCCACTTCTTCCATGAAGACTCATCATCAACTGGTTCAATTTCAACAAGCTTGTGGGTTACTTCAGTTCCAAGAGGTGAAAAAGTTTTCTTAATAGCTATTCTTCCAGTTAGCTTTACTTCTGTTCCCTCGTAGACGAAGGTTTGGGTATCCATTAAAGCTCTCCAAGCCCAATCTTAATGATTTGGCGAATAGCCGCGCAGGTTTCAAGAGTTTGCTCAGCGTCAGTAAGAGCGTTGTGCTTTCCACGCTCCTCAAACCCAATCTTTTCAAAGATAAGATCTGATTTAAACAAACCAAGGGTGATAAATCCGCATGAAGAAGTATCTAGCATAACGTGGTGCAGCTGAATCCAGCTGGTGAATTCAGTTTGTTTTTCTACTGAAAATTCAATCTCGATAGAGTTAAGAAGCTGATTAGTAAAACGGCGGTCAAACTCTGGATTATGGCCAAGCATCATCACTTTGCTATCTGGACCCCAGTACTTCAAAATAAGCTCAGCTAGAGCTATAGCCGCATCTTCTTGAGAAACACCGTGCTTTTCAAGGTACTCTCTTGACATACCATGAACGTCTTGGGCTGAATCAGCCCACTTGTATTTTTCAGGTTTAAACTTAATCTCTAGATAAAGTTTTTCAACAGGACTGAAATCCTCAGTGTTAAACACAATCGCACCAAAAGCTAGCCCTTGGTATTCTTTTGATGAATCACCTCCCCAAGTGACGCCGCTGGTTTCCCAATCAATGCAGAGACCAAACTTAGGAGTTTGCTGAATTACTTTCTTTGTCATTGTAGTTCCAAGTTGAAAGAACGGTTAAAAGCGCCTGCATCTCACAGCTGCGCTCGAACAGCCCGTGCTCATGCATGATGTAGGTTGAGAGCTGACCATCCCATAAGAAAGCCTTTATCTCATTATCAATGAAGATTCTGCTCTCTAAGTCAGCGCGGTTTGCTTCTGCTACGAATGGGATTTCTTCGATGATTGGCACGTACACGAACTTATTGTAGCGCTTAGCTAGTTCTCTGCACATGTTCTTGTACTTAATAGCGCGCTCATTCTTTCTAGTATTGATACCTAAGCGGTTGCACCAAAGGGCGGTGTAAGCCCAAATATCGGCGGGAGTTCTATCTACTACCGTGAGAACTTGGGCTTCTTCAATGAAGCAATCGCGATCATACATAGCTGCCATGATGGCATCCTGAAGATCCCACATGTTGCTCTCTGACTCCTGCGCCCTTGATAGTGAATCCCATCCCAGCGCTTTTTGCGCAGCCCTTGAAAGCTGCTCTTCTGAAACCGCGAAGTTATGACCCTTAGCTTCCTTTAAGAGAGTACTTTTACCCGTGCCATGAGTACCAGTAAGACCAATCACGTACTTCATTGCGCTAGCCTGCAAGACTTGATTGCTTTAATAAGCTCAAATTCTTGGGAGAAGAGGCCATATTCTTCAATAACGGTATCCTTCTCATACTTAAACAGCGTTGGTGCTAGAAGCTCATCTGACTGAGCCACCTTAGCTGCAAAGATAGTTTCTGGAACAACAACCGCAACGCACGTTCTGATACTACCTAGTGACGGTCCATCTTCTCTAAACTCAGCCCATGGATAGCCAGAGTTCTTGGCTGCCCAGAAAATCTTCTCAAGCGAGTCGTTGTTGCCACCGTTAAGAACAATCATGGTCTTATGAAGGTTAGCCCATTCATCAACCATCTTAGATTTCTCAGTTTGCTCACCTGAGTAGCAGCGATAGCTCATCACTAGATCAACTGCAGCGTGCGCCGTTTGAATTCCTTGCTGAATTGAGGATAGGTAAAAATTCACAAAGCTGTACAGTCTAAGTTCCATAGTCATCTCCTTCTTATGATTATACTCACTATTAGCTAATCATAAACTGTGAATCAGGTTCTTCCAATCAGCATGAAACGGTTGTACTGTGGAAACTGCCGAGTGCCTTCATAGATAACCTCAGAAAGCTTGAGCTGTTTTCTAAGCGCGTTAGAGCTTGGAACAGTTGAAACATGACCAGCGCCTTCATGAAAATCGTTGTTTTGGACGATAACAATCTTACCAGCAGGAATAGCTTGTCGCCACCTTGGAATATCTTCAATATGCTCAGAGGAAGTGTTGATGATGACGTCAAAGTCATCATAGTTGATGGTGTACATATCTTGGGTGAGCGTCGAAAACTGTTGATCCCAGCAGAGCTTTTCCGCAATTCTGTTCACTCGAGCATCAAGATCGATGCTCGTGATCTTTACAGGCAACTCCCAAGAGAAGATCATGAGTGATAAAGTGCCAATCCAACCACCTAGCACAGCAATTCTCAGTGGTTTATCGCTGCTTGCTTCAATCTTTCCATCAGTAATGAGCTTACTAAGAACCTCAACAAGCCAGTTCTTACTTAGCAGCTGACCATCTGAGATAGCGTCTCGCAGCTCAGTAAGTGGTAGATTATCGAGCACGTATGGATCGTACATCACTGACGCTATTCTAGTTGTAAAGAAAAATTCATGCTTCATTGGGTGCTCACTTGATGGTGTTGGGTCATTACTAAAATCAATCTCTGGAAATTTTGATTTAAGAAGAGAGATAACTAACTGATGATCGTTGATAAAAGATAGGTTTTTCTTTCCTAGCTTTTTGGCTTTGAAGATAGCATCATTAACACCCGCAACGATGAACTCTCTAAAGGCGCACGCGCTTACTGGATCACTCCATGCAGCTAATCGCTCACGCGCTTCCTTCTTCTCCTTAGCTGGTAGCTTCTCATCATGCGCTTTGATGAACAACTTAGCAGCTTCTCTAAACGCACCACGGTAAGATCTAAGAGGATCAGAGTTAAAGCGAGTTACGCACGCAACTTCATCCATCAACTTCACCGCAGCAAGGGTAGTTGAAAAATCCAGCTCATTCTTTATGCTGTTGAACATTCTCTTGCAGAAGAGCTTTACACCGCCGTATCCATATGCTATACCAAGCGCAGGGTTAAACGCGTGCCAAATATGAACGTACTGCTTATCATAATCATTGGGCTTGAAATCAAACTTGAAGTCATCCATTATCTCAGCATCAGCATCGACCACGTAGAAGCACTCAGTGTTTGCTTTCTTAGCTGCTTCTACGTGGGCGTTCGCAATTCCCTTTACGCCATGAACACGGCGGGCATAAGGAAACCGAGCCTTAAGCTCGGTCCAGTTCTTATCGGCGTTTGGCTCGTCGTAAGACAGAAAGATTATATCCAGCATATCTTATATCCTATATTTGATAGGATATTTATGATGGACAGAATGTCAGTCCTTCTCCTTCGCCAAAAACGCATTGCTGATTGCCTTGAAGCTGAACTGTCCGTCAACTCGCTTGAAAACGAGACCTTCCCGAACTTCATGATTCAGGCTACGACCTTCAGCGAACTTCAGCAGTCCATCAACGTTGATGATGCCGAGGGTATCGTACAGGTTAGCGCTGTGAGCAACGACAGGAACGTGCTCAACCTTCGTAACATCAACACCAGCAGAGATCAGGTCATTAAAGAAATCGTGTCTCTCAGCAGGAGTCATGTAGCGACCCTCATCCAAGAGTTGAACATCAAAGATAAAGAACTTGTGCGCCTTCAACTGCTCACGGTTGCCCTGAATACCAGGACCCATCAGCTCACCCTGAATGGCGATGTTGCCAAAGCGCGCGCTCTCAAGAATCCCCTTTAGGTTACTGTCAATCAGCATTCTCACGAGCGTGTTGTCCTTGTTCTCATCGCTGATCTTCAGCTCAAGGTTTCGACTGCAGACACCCACCTCACCATCACGGAAGTAGAAGGTGCAGCTCGTTCCATCAAGCTTCATCGTGATCTCGTAGCGCGAGTCAAAGTTGTCCTTGAAGATTTCATCAACAAGGTTCTGGCAGCGCTCTTGATCAGTCTTGCGCATCCATCCAGGGAAAGCACCCTTCACCTGCCCAGCAAGAGCCGCCGGAATAGGAGCTTCCCACTTCTTGATACCAAGAAGCTCAGTAAGGTCCTGACCAACGGTGAAGAACTCGCTTAGCTCCTGACCTTCATCTTCCTTGCTTCCAAAGAAGTCTTCAATGAAGAGAGCGATAGGAAGAGCAAGACCCTGGCTGATCTGACCGCGCAGCTTTACCGTGCGAAGACGATGACCCATCACACCCTCAAACTCGCGAAGTCCATTCTTCATCAAGAAGGTGTAACGATGATCACTAGCTGGAAGAAAGCTGTCGATCTCAAAGTAAGCGCAAAGGTCACCAACCTTGAACTCTCCCTTCTTCACCACCAACTTCCATCCATCAACAGTGGCGCACTCGATAGCATCAGCGCCTGGAATAGCGTCAAGCGCAGCGATCTTACGAACTGAAACTAGCTTACGGGTAACATCACTCATTTTCATTTTCCTTTTCCTTTACGAAAGGAGATCCAGTCAGAGGAGACAGCTTCGCTTGATGGCGATAGCAATGCTCTAAATGACGCTGCATCTCAAAAAACTTTTCCGAAACTCGGTTGTACTCAGAGACGAAAGCGTCTGGGAGTTCAACTGTCGCTGACTCTACAGGTTGGCGATCAGGAGACGGCTCACTGCGAAAGAACCAAATCCATGCTTGATCCATATCGATGGTAACTTTGTGCATTAGTTTCTCCTTTTGGCCCACGATAATTTAAGAGATTCTGAGCGCTTTTGTTTTGTTTCTTCTGACTGTTTAATCCCAGTCATTGCCGTTTTTAATTTTTCAATTGTTTCTGGTGATCTAGTATATGGGTTACCGCCTTTACCAGTCTTCTTTCCCTTGTTCCATGGTTCTTTGCCTATTTTATTTGCTATCATTTTTGCTTTTGATTCTTCTGACATAGGAACGTATTTTCTAAATTTTGAAGTATCTCCACCATCCAAACCCGTCTCAACTTGAATGTTTGCCCATTGAGAAGATTCTACTATGTTGTGCTTTTTAGAAAATTCTTTTGCAATTAACTGACATTCATCTGCATCTGTGAAAAACCCGACTATTTCAGTTGTTATGTCAGTGCCATGAATTCTTAAATGACTGATCCAGTATTTTCCGGATCCTAAATAACTAAACGGGTCCTTAGTAGTTTTACCAAAATACTTTAACCCCGTTACATTATGCGTCTTGACATAGAGATATGTTGGGCGAAATTCTTTCATCTGCGCATTCTTGCTATGTCAATGGCGTCTTCATGAGAAAAAATTGGAACAGAATTGCTTTTATGAAGCACGCCAATCCCAATGATCTTGGTTCCAGTATAGACTTTTGGTGCTGCCTTAGTAGCAAGACCCATCATGCTGTTGGGGTTAGAGGGCACCCGATTCGCAACGACCTCTGTCTTTCGAGGAGCTTTCTTGACCTTCGGGCTTCCCTTGATTCCAAGAGCCTTAGCTCCTCGCTCAAGGGGCTTTGAATGCCGAGCAAGCATCTCCTCCCACTCACGCTGAAGTTGCGCAGCGCGTGCCTTAGGGTTATCCTGCTTAGGATGCTTGTGGGGCTTCTTCATGATGCGATTATACCATAAAATTAGCTCTGAATAATCTCAAATCTGACTCTAATCTTTGATCCTGGCGGAATTTTATCTGCAAAATCAAAGTACTCCTTAGGCAGGTCATTTGCTGAGTGATCAAACGCTGCTTCAAGGGGGCTCATGTACCGAAGAAGTTGATCAGTCTCAACATCATCTGGAAGCTCCAGGTCAAACTCAATCTTATTCATAGTCTACCACCCACTCGTTGATTTCCTTATCAAAGTAAGCGCCTGGAATGTTGTCTGGTCGGCGTGATTGATCAATTATTACTGTTTTAAGAGTGTCCTCGTCAACACCGTGCGACACACAATACTCTTCTCCAACCTTGATACCACGATTGTAGATAGGGAATGTTCCAGTAATAAGAATGATTCTACTCATTTAACTGTTACGTGTGTTGAATGTTCTTGATACCCGCAGCTCGAATTGCATCAGCGCAGATTTTGCATGGCTTAGCAAGTCCAGGTCTACCATCACCGTCAAACCTAAAAATCTTGATGGTGTGCGCTTTGCTTAGGCTTCTGCACTTTACGATAGCGGCGATCTCAGCGTGCAGAGTTATCTTGTGAGGATTACCAGTCTTCTCAGCAAACTTTTTCTGGAGTGGATGGGTCTTAACGTAGGAATTTTGACCAACGCTCAACACCCGTCCCTTCTTGTCGTAAATGATGGCGGTGAGAGAGTGCTTGCGACTCATTTTTTAGTGACGGGTAATTTCACCTGCACGCACTGGGTAGAACGCGATGCTCCCAGCCTTATTGCATCCTGCAGGCGCCTGCATGATTCAATATCGGCTACGGGTGCTGAGATAATGGGTGTGTTTTGGTGATTAGATGCTGCAACCACTAAAACCCAAACAAGAATGAATTCGTCCACTGTACTAATCCATGTATCCCGACACAATCACCCGATAACCCGCTTCCTCATATCGAAAAGCAGATTCCCACGCGCGACAAAGCGTAATGAACTCATCACCACTCCAAACTTCATAAATCATGATTACTCTCCTTCAGCAACAGACGGAATCAAAACAAGTTGACGAAGACCATAGCGATCCTTCAACAAGTTGCGCTCGAAGTACTCCTTGAAGTTTGGCTCCTTACCGAGGTAACGAGTCATCTTCAGACCAAAGAACTCCGTGTCCTTGTGCTTCAGCGCGAACGACTTGCGGTCAAGGTCCTTGTCCTCGGCGATCGCCATGTCCACCGCGAGGGCAAGCTCACGCAGCTCGTGCAGCACCTTCGCCTCGATCTGCAGGATTTCCGAGATGTCCACGCCCTCGCCTACGAGCAACGACTTCATGTCATCCAGACCCTCGTCCAGAACCAGCTGGGCGATGTCGCGCTCGCGAACGAACGTCATCGCGCGGTGCCGCTTCAGGTACCAATCGGTCTTCAGCTTCACCATGTCGCCGTTCTCGAACTGCACGACCCAGCCCTCCACGCCTTCGCGCGTCTTCGCTGCTTCCAGCATCTTATCTACGTCGAACTTGCGTCGAAGAACGTTGGTGCCAGGTTGCTTTACTGCTAGGAAGAACTCATTCACCTCGTCAACAACCTTCACACCATACACGTTCGCCCAGTAAACGATCTGGAACGGAAGCATGTACGCACCAGTCTGGTTCTCACGAACGTGCAACAGCCGGAGCTCAGCCTCCGGATAGAACAGCACGATGCGAGCGTCCGGAGCCGTCCATTCAAAGATGGCCGTTGAGTTCATCTTCGCCATCTGTTCGCAGAAGCGCAGGACATTCGCGTTCTCTGGGCGGTACAACCACTTTTCAGCAGCCTTCGCAACGTCAGAATCAAACGTCTTCTTCGACTTCAAGCGCAGACCATTCTCCGTCCAGACAGTGTGGATCATCGATCCATCGCGCTTGTCCATCACGCGAACAACCTTCGACCAATCCAGGTTCTCAACGCGGGTAGATTCGCGCTCGTTCACGTTGAAGAACTTGTGCAGCGGACGACCACGAACGTCGCCAACGGACTTGCTAAAGACGATTCCACGGCACTCACGCGACCATTCATCGTCGAACGTGCCCTCGGCGGCCACCATGTAGCAGAACGATGAGCAGTTCTCACCAATGTCCATCTCACGCATCTCCTCCTTGTGGAGGACGCGAGACCGAAACTCATCAATCGACGTGATCTTCAGCATTTATTTTCCGATTAACAGCCAAATACGATTACTGCTCAACCTCAACGGTGATGAAGCCCAGCAGCAGTTCCATCATCAGGAGGAAACCGTTCGTCATCAATGAAGAGTTTGTACGTCATGGTGCTATTATACACCATTTCAGGACGATGTAAACAAAAAAATTGTAACAGCTTTGCAACTTGTTACAAATCCTCAATCTTCAGAGTTCAAATCTCTTTCTAAATAATGCACACCATAGTTATAGGTTGCTTCTAGCTCTGGAAATGTTTCGAGCAGGCTAGTACCTCTTCTAGAATCATATTCATCAAAGAAGCGAACAAAATTCTTAAGATCAGTTACATCTGGTTGGACAGAATTCATGTAGTTAATTAGTCGTTTTATCTGATCAACCTCTTCAATGTAGAGGTCGTGTATCTCACCTTCTTTTTTGGGCGCTAAATCACTAATTACCGCTTCTAATCTTTCGCCAAAAAGCTTCTTCTGCTTATCATCCAACAAGGTAAGAGACATGTGCTTTGGCCAGCGAAGGTATGAGA
>FMJZ01034387.1_pt1 | contig 22600 bp, 19 predicted proteins | sample 1987881 | NCBI WGS metagenome assembly FMJZ01 (sample SAMEA4378227, study PRJEB15110) | soil metagenome | biome: soil; feature: Field; material: Soil | place: India | collected 2015-03-11 | depth 0 m
GTGGCTGACCCACCAAGGCCGGGCTCAGCACCGACACGCCCGCAATTGGCGTCACCAGGGAGAATTCCACCGGAATGCCATTCATCGCAGCCACGCCACGGGAATCTGCGACCAAGGCTGTGATCACCATGCTGAAGGTACCGTCGCCGTTGTTGGTGACACCGAACACGTTCTGCTCGATGTGGACGAAGGCAACCTCCGGTGTCGGAGTCGGAGTCACGGTCGGGGTGGGGGTAACTGTCGGTGTCGATGTTGGCGTCGCCGTTGGGGTAGCGGTTGGAGTGAACGTCGCCGTGGGAGTGAATGTCGCCGTAGGAGTGAACGTTGCCGTGGGCGTCAGCGTCGCCGTGGGTGTAAACGTGGGCGTCGCGGTAGGTACGGGCAAGAACTGCACGAGGCGAGACAATGTGAGTGATCCATTCCCTCCTGGGGCTTCGTTCCCTGGAGGTGAGTCGACTTGGACCGTAAGAGCTGCAACCTCGGGGCGGGTGGCTTGCGGATCGGAGTCCATCAGAACAAACCGGAAGCGGCTCAAGCCGTCGACGATGCGGTTGTTCGTGAAGGCGTCGGGCATGGTGAAATCGGTAAGACCGAAGAGCTTTCCGCGATCTCCTTCATATTTGACCGTTATGCGAGAACCGCCCACAATGGGATTGCCCACGCCTGGGTTGCCCAAAGGATCGGGGTTGTCGCTGACAATTAACGTGAATTCCTGCGATCCGCCGGCCGGAATTGGATCGAGGGTCAACGGCAAGAGCACCGCTGCCGTAGGTCCGGAGAACGTGGAGCAGGTCGAGGCGAAAACAAGCATTTCATCCGCACACGTGCGCACGTTGCCCACCTGATCGGCATCCCAGCGACCATTTCCGTTCACGTCGATAAACCGTTCAGTGTCGTTCCGGGCCCCGTCACAGTTCTCGTCGAAGAACGGCTCGGCAAGGGGTAGGAGTTCATCTGCCTCGTCGCAGATGCCGTTATTGTTCGTATCCACGAACGGGCGCTCGCCGCGCGTGGTAGCCAATGTGGCCACTGTTCCGTCAGGCGGCAATGGGGCTTGGGAGATCAACACAGCGGTCGCTTGCCCTAACGCATTTGTTGGCGTTTGGTTCCCCACCGCCCCACCGTTCGTGGTAAACGTGACGACCGTACCTGCGGGCACCGGGTTTCCAAAGCGGTCGGCAACAAACGCGGTGATCTGGTTTTCCAGGCCAAACGTGACCCGCCCGGCAATATTGTTGAATTCACGCGCCAAACTGAAATTGCGTTGCGAGGGCGGTGCGCCAAGCACTTGAACTGGGGTCGAACGCGTCACCAGCGGTGGTTCCACCGACAACACTTGCGCCGTTACCTGCAGTGGCAGCGCACGCCTGCCCGTGGTCACCACGGTACGCACCAGACCGTCGGCATCACTCACCTGCTGGCGCGGACTCACGCTTTCTCCCGACACTTGAGGGATGGAGAAAATCACCTGGACACCCGGCAAGGGCTGCCCATTGCGACTCTTCACGCGGAACGTGACTGTGGCCTGCTCCGGCAAGCCGGATCCACGCACACCCAGCGTAGAAGTCGAGGAGCCAACGAACTCCAAGGCGCCAGCACGGTCTCCCTCACCCGGAGTTGGCGTGGGGGTGCCAGACACGTTGACCACCGGAATATCGATGGCGTTCAAGATGACTCCACCACCGGTAACTCGTAGCGTCACGGTCCCGCTGGGAGTTCCCGCAGGGATGACTAGGGTCGCTACAGCTTCCCCGTTCACATCCGTGAGAGCAGACCGGTCGATGGTTCCCATGTTTGCGGCAAATCGGACCCGGACGTTTTCTACGGGGCGGCCCAAGTCGTCGAGCGCCGTAACCTGGACCACTGCCACCCCATCGTTCACGTCGTCCACCCGAATGCTGAAGGGTCGCACTACCGCACTGAGACTTTGAACGGCCCCAGGCAAGGTTACGACCTCGCCATTCACGGCGTTGACCACGCCACCCGACCGCGCTCTCACCCATACTTCCGCGCCTTGCATGTGCGGGGTGAACTTGAGGCAGGTGACAGCGTTCCCCGGCTGAGGAACAACAGGAATACCGGTTTGCGAGGTAAATTGTGAAACGTCGCACGGTGGTAACGAGTTTGTCACTGCACCGTTCGTGATCACGATGCCGGCGGACGGATCCGTCTCATCGGGCAGACAGCTCCCGCCGGCGCACACAGAATCGCTGGAGCACAACGTGCCGTCGGCTGGTCCACCCACACAACGGCGGCGCAGCACGACTTCGAACACCACCGGCGTTCCGTCTTCCACGGCGTTGCCTTGGGCATCGACCATGCTGGCACTAAGGGTGGTAAGGTAGGTGCCATCGTTGTTGTCGATGAAGCGAGGATTCAAAGAAATGCGAATCCGAGCCACCGGGCCTGCCGAAATGGCTACGAGAGGCTGCTTCTCCGTAAGCGCGACTGCAGCATTGTCCGAGACGGTGTCGGTACACGCCTGAACCGTAACCGGACCCGATTGCGATCCGGCCTTGAGCTGCACGATGGCAAATCCTGCGGAATCCGAGAGAGCGAATGGAGCATCGATGGGGCAGCGGGACTGGGAGTCGGGAACTGCCGGGGTCGCCTGCGTAGGCGCCAGAATCACCGCTCCTGGAGCGCTTTCCGCGGCCACCACGCTGAAATAAACGCGCACACCGCTCAAGGGCTGGCCATTGTTATCCAGTACCCGCGCGGAAATGGAGCTCAAATCGGTGCCTCCCGTCCCTGCAACCTGGATGCGCGATGGACTTGCCGACAGGAGAAGCGACGCGGGCTTCCCTGGCGGCACGTTCGGCAATTTGCCACCAGGCGGAATTCGCCCAGGAACTACCGTAATCCGAGTGCGACCCGTCACCCCGCCAGCCAACGCCGTAACGAAAAAGTCTTGCTCGAAGGTGCCTGCCGGCACACGCAGCAACGAAGTTGCCACACCGTTTTCCGAACCGTAAGGCCGAGTCACTTCCACCAAAGGGCTCACCTGCCCAACCTCGGTAACGAACAGCACGTTGATGTCGTTCATCGGCTGATTGTCCGAGTCGAACACCGAAGCCTTGAGGTTAATGTTGGTGTCGACGGCGTTGCCGACTGTCGATGGATCTGCCTCCAGGACAACGACCGACACGGGTTTGTTGCTGCGCCCGGAGACAACGGTAACCCTAACTTCCCCGGTTTTCTCGCATGCCGAGGCGAGAACTTGCAGCGTGCCAATAGCCGTGCCTGCGGGAATGTCCAAAACGGAAGATGCCATGCCAGAGGCGTCGGTCGCTCGCACAAGCTCGCGGAACGCCGCCACGCGTGGCTGCACATCAAATAAAATGTTGGCGTTCGGCACGGGCCGGTTGTCGCGGTTGAAGGCCACTGCGGTAATGCGCGCAGAGCCTCCCGTTTGCGAACTGATAGAAAGGGTGTCCGTCTGGACAATGATCGCGGCCAAGTCTTCGCAGGGGCGAGGGGTAGGAGTGTGGGTCGGTGTGGAGGTGAAAGGAATCGGAGTCGGAGTCGGACGCGTCGGCGTACCGGGAGGCGCTTGGACCAAGATGGTCAGGCTCACACTCAGCCCGCTCAGTGGCGAGCCCGCCCCCCCACTGATGGTCAGCGCGTAACGCCCAGCGCTCGGTGCAGCTACACGCCCGCTGAGACTGCCGTCGATACCGGTGCGGGCCTGCGGGTCACTGAGACTCGTTAGGTTCAGGGCAGTTTCGATGTTCAAGGGGACGTTCGGTAACGGGCGACCAAGCGCATCGCGTGCAAAGACGGAAAAGGCTGTTGATTGGCTGCCAAGCAAGGTAATCTCTTCGACCCGGAGCGTCAGCGAGCCAGCGTCGTTGGCAACTGTGCGCTCGTTGCGGCTTGCGCCACTGCGGACCGGCGTACTCGTTGCCGGCACCTGGGTAAAACCCGGCGCTGTAGGAGACGATGTCGACGAACCGCTACCGCTACCACTCCCACCACCTCCGCCACCGCAACCACTTGCCAGCCACAGCGCACCAATGACGAGCGCAACCAAAGCACGATGTGCCTTCCCGGGTCTCATAGCCCCTCTCCTCGTTCCACCATTCCAGCCTCACTGAGCGGACTGCTGCACTAACAGGCACTCCTCGAGCGAGTTGCAGCAAAGCTGGCCTGTCTGGCAGTTACAAAAGTTGTCGAATGTCACCGTGTAGCCAGCAGTGGCGCGATATGTGTTGCCAACCGAGTCACGGGCAAAAAACGTAAGCGTCAATGGTTGTGCTTCCCCATACACCCGCGGCTGCACCGCAGCCTTGGCCAAGAAGTCCGCGAGCAGCAAGCCCTCCACCGTGGTCTCGGTGAAGTTGCAAGTGCCGCGTACGGTACCGACAAGGCAATCATCGGCGCTGGCACAGGACCGTTGGGGCGCATTGGAGCACCGTCCCCCAACCACGGTGGCCGCCACATTTTCCGTCACGTCGCCGAGGCCAGTGCGGGGATCGTCGAAGCGAATCCGTACTTGGAACAAACGCAGGTCTAACTTTTGCTCGTTGCGAATAATGGCGTTGACGACTGTTTGCGTGAACGGCTCCAACGTGACCTGTGTCTGCCCACCGCCGCCTCCGCCACCACCTCCGGTGGAAACACAGAGATTACGAACCACGTCCACATCCGCACTGTTCGGCCGTACGGAATCCGCCTGCGTAATCCCTTCGCTCGAAAAGCCGACAACGCGAAACACCAACGAATCTTCACCATCCACAGCATCACCGCTGGAACCACAACCGCTTGTGGTCACCGTGGCAAACAACGCCAAAGCCAACGAAGCTAACCACCGCATGGACCCCTCCCTCATGGCTTTCCTGTCTCCTCCCGGTAGGCAAGCTCGACAATCTCTTGGTGGGACAGTAGAACGAAACGGGTTTTCCCTAAGTCCTCCAGAGCCACGAACTTCACCTGGCCCCCTTGCACCTTCTTGTCGAGTTCGATAGCGGCCGCGAGCTCCGCGCGGTCGACATCGTCCGGAAGCGTCACGGGCAGTCCTGCCCGCTCGAGAAGTCCGCGCAAGCGGCTAACGACTGCTGCCGGACAAATGCCCAGCGCAGCACTCACGCGTGCTTCGGCCACCATGCCGATCGCAACGGCTTCGCCGTGGAGGAAGCGCACGTAGGACGTAACGCTTTCCAAGGCGTGACCAATGGTGTGGCCAAAGTTCAGCACGGCACGTTCGCCGCTTTCGCGCTCGTCCCGCTCCACCACCCCAGCCTTCAACTCGCAGCAGCGCCGGATTACCCCTGCCAACACTGCCACATCGAGGCTCAGAATTCGTTCAAGTTCCTGTTCCAGCAGGGCGAAGAAGTCTGCGTCAAAGATAGCGCCGTACTTCACCACTTCAGCGAGACCGGCCAACAATTGTCGGCGGGGAAGAGTTTGCAGTGTGCTGACATCGATCAACACAGCTCGCGGTTGATAAAAGGCACCGATGAGATTCTTTCCCCGAGGATGATCGATGCCAGTTTTCCCACCGACGCTCGAGTCCACCTGGGCTAGCAGAGTTGTCGGCAACTGGAGGTACGGGATTCCGCGCAAATAAGTGGCCGCCGCAAATCCGGCGAGATCTCCGATCACTCCACCACCGAGCGCCAATAATGGCGAGGAACGTTCCAGGGCGGCGTTCACCAGTGCGTCGTAAATCAAGGCCAGGGAAGCCAAGTTTTTGTGTTCTTCTCCGTCGGGCACCTCGACGCGCACTGGCTCGAAGCCCTCAGCCCGCAGGCTCTGCGTCACAATGTCCGCGTACAGGGCCCCCACTACGGGGTTCGTCACAAGCGCGCATTTCCCTGGTGGGCAGAGTTTTCGGGTCCACACCCCGGTCTGTCCCAAAATTGCCTCGCCGATGACGATCGGATACGAGCGGTCTCCTAACCCAACCACGATCTGGGCTGCCGAAACGCGGGCATTTCGGTTCGATACTGGGGCGGTCATACCGGCAACTCCTTTGGGCTCAGTACGGACCCCAGGTAGACCAGGATGGCCTCGACCACCTGTTCCGGGGAGCGGTGCGTGGTGTCCACGCACACGTCGGCCTGCGCGTACGCCGAGGCTCGTTCTGCCAACAGCGTTTCGATGCGCTGCCGTTGGTCCTCGTGTTGCAACAACGGCCGCGACGTATCGGAACGAGTGCGAGCCAATATGGCGTCCACCGAAGCCGTGAGGCACACAATCGGCCCAGCTGCACGCATGCGCGCGAGGTTTTCCGGATCGACAATGGCGCCGCCTCCGGTCGCAACCACTGCGTCCTCGCGAAGTGCCAAGGCTAACTCTTCGCGCTCGAACTGACGAAACGCTGCTTCCCCGTAGCGGGCGAAGATTTCCGCAATGGATGCACCAGCCCTCTGCTCGATCCGTTCGTCCACATCGATGAAGGGCTTACCCAAGCGCTCTGCGAGGGCTCGGCCGACTGTGGATTTTCCTGTTCCCATGAAACCGGTGAGGACGATTGTCGCCATGATCGATTTGCTCGCCTATCGTGACCAACTCCTCAGCCTTCCGGTGGTGCTCCCGAGCGATTGCGCCAAAGTTCCTCTGCCGAGGGCAAGTTTGCCCCTGGCGTGCCTAAGATCCGAGGAGTCAAGAACACCAACAGGTCTTCACGGCGGTCGCTCTTGGTGAAATTACGAAACAGCCAACCGATTCCGGGGACGTCCTTTAGGAAAGGAATTCCCGTGCGCGTTTCGGCGAAGGTATCCCGGTAGATTCCACCGAGAACGATCGTTTGCCCGCTTTTCACCAAAATGTGGGAGTTCGCTTCGCGGGTGATCTCCGTGGGAATCTGGTCGACAGTTCGCGCAAAATCCGCCTGGCTCGACTTGGTCGACATGTCCAGCAGCACGAACCCGTCCGAAGACACTTGCGGAGTTACCACCAGGATGATGCCGGTCTCGATCTTTTCCGTCGCTGCCGACGCCGCCCCCGCAGCCCCGCCAGCGCCGGTGTTGATGATGGTGCCGGTGCTCGGCAAACGCACGCGAATGATCGTGAGGCTTTTGATCGTGGCGGGCACGTTATTCAGCGTCACGACCCGCGGGCGCGACACCACCCGTGCTTTGCCTTGCCGCTCGAAGGCGCTCAGGCGCATGTCGAGGGCGTGGGCACCATCGAGCGAACCCAACGCCAAGTTGAGCGCGCTACCACTGTTGGCCACTGCTTGCGCCGCAGGAAAATCGGCGATGAACGGCACGCCGCTGGAACTTGAACCCAGTCCGCCACCGCCAACCCCGATGGTCCCAGGGAAGTTCACCCCGGTCGGATTGCCCGTTGCCGGACCAGCCAAGTACCGGTATCCCCACTGTACCCCAAGCTCCCGTGCAAAATCGGTGGTGGCTTCGACAATGTTCGATTCGATCAGCACTTGTGGGGTTTGCACGTCGAGCCGCCGAACGACCTCCTTCGCGTTGTCAATGCCCCGCTGAATGTCGCGCACGATGATGGTGTTCGACAGCTCATCGACGAACACACTACCGCGATTGCTGAGTACCCCCATTTCTTGTGTTCCTGGCCGTGGCCCTGTGCCGCCGGCTGCACGACTGGCCGCCGCGCCACTGATGATGTCGGCCAAGTTTTTCGCCTTCGTGTAGTTGACTTTGATGTATTCGACTTTGAGCGGTTCGAGAACCTTGGCTGCCTCGAGGGCCTTTTGTTTCTCCTCCCGCTCTTCGCGCAAACGCTTGACGGTGGAGATCCGGATGACGTTGCCCTCTTGCACGCTCTCCAAGTTGAGGGTTTGCAAGATGATATCCAACGCCTGATCCCAGGGCACATCGAACAAGCGCAACGTCACTTTGCCCTTTACATCATCGGTGGCGACAATATTGAGCTTGCTGACTTCGGCGAGAAGCCGGAGCACGTTGTGCACGTCGGCGTCTTTGAAGTCGAGCGACACGCGCTGCCCGACGTAAGCCGGTTTGGCCCCCGTAACCGTGCGAGTTTCCGTGGTTTGCACGGCCGCAGGAGAAGGTTCAGCCACGGGCGCTCGCACGGGCACAGGCTCTTCCTGCAACGTGCTGGCAATGGCACCCACGCGGTGGGAGTACACCAACTCTTCTTGGATCGGCTCCGTTCCTCCGGAGGGTTCACCGAGGAACGCAACGACGGTCGAATCTAAATCGCTCACCGTGTATGGCGGCACTTTCTTCTTGAGATAAGCCGAAATGCGCAAGCTGCCCGCACTCGACTGCAAGCGAATTTCTTTGATCAGCGGGTTGCGCCGCACCGGCAAGCGCTCCACCACGCCCGGGCGAACATTCGGAGAGGCAACCTCCAGCACCAGTCTGGGTGGACTTTCCAAGGCAAGGTGGGTCACCGTTTGCGGCCGCGAGCTGAGTTTCAAAAACAGCCCCTCTTGGCCGTTGTCACTCACCACGCGCAGTTCGCGCAGTTCCAGAGCTGGCGCCGCCTCACCGGGTTGGCCTTCTTGCGCCCCATCATCCGCTGCAGGCACCGTTTCCGTGAGTTGGCCTCCCTGTTCCGCACCACCCAAAGGGGACGTCACGGAGGTCAACGGAGGCTCCACTTTTTCGATGGCCGGTCGAGTACACCCAGCCAACAGAGCAAGGAACAGCGCTCCGACGAGCCCACAACGAACCGCAACCGACCCATTCCCATGCATCATTTTTTCTCCCGTCCTGGTTGGCTCGGCCCCTCTTCACTGGGGGTTTCCATGACAATTCGATTGACTTGCTCGTTGCCGTAAAAGTCGACAACCTTTTCCTCCACAATCACGCGCCTCGGCTCGATCGCAGACACGATCCCCCCATTGCGGCCAATGGGTGTCCCGATGGTGACGATGAAGCCCATGCCTGCGCTGTCTTCCACCATCGCACGGGGTGGGCTCATTTCCCACATGGTTCCAACAACGGTCAGTTGCCCCAGGTCGTAGCGCTGCAAGGGTGTTAGCTCGACATTTTCCGGCTCGCGGCGGCGCAGGTCCAACATAAAAGGCCGAAACGGGTCGCGTCGCCCCACGGGGTTGTACGGGGGGGATTCACCGTTTTCGATCCGCGGAGCAGCATCTGGCACCTCCGCGAATGATGCCGGCGAGAGGAAGAGAACCGTTACCGAGAGCAGGATCCAGGCACGGGACCCAAGCACGGCCCAAGTGATCACGGCTTGCCTCCCTTTTCTCGCTGCTTCTTGATGCGCTCGCGTTCCGCATCGTCGAGGAAGCGGTAGGTGACGGCCACACAAGAAGTGTCCAAGACCACTTCGGAGCCCTCGATCCGTTGCGGGGCTTTCATGGACACACCGGAGAGGTTCACGATCCGGGACATTCGGCCTACCTTGTCGAAAAACGCGGCAACCTGGTGAAATGTTCCCCGGACGACAATGTCGACCGGCACCGAGGCATAAAACTCCTCGTACTGCTCCTCGCGTTGCTTGAACTGAACAACCTCGAGCCCCGACTCGATCCCGAGGGAAGAGACGGAACTCAAAAGTTCCGGGATCTCTTTCGTGTCCGGAAGTTGCGCCACCGCGGAGCGCAAATCTCCATCGAGCTTTTGCACTTCCTTCTTCGCTAGCTCGATGTTGCCGACTAGTGCGGCCTTGCGGTCTCGGTCCCGCCGCAACTGCTCGACTTGCTTCTCTTTCTCCTGGATTTGCACCTCGCGCGGCCAATAGAGGAAGTACGCGTAAAGAAGCACCACGGCCGCCACGGCACCCACAATGGCCAGGATCCGTTGTCTCGGAGGGAGTTCGAGCAATCGTTCGATCAGCGCGTTCACGGCAACCTCATGCAGGCTTTTTTTGTCCTCCGGGGGTCGGCACCGGTGTCAGCGCCTTGCCCCGTTGGCCAACGTAATCGAGCCGCGCCTTGATTTGAAAGCGCTTGAGCGACGGCCCCGTTTGCGCTCCCGGTTGTGCCACAACCTGGGCCGTCTCCACCAAATCCACCTCGTAAAAGTACCGCGACTGTTGCAAGCGTCGCATAAATTCAGCAATGGTCTGATTGTCGATCGCGAGCCCTTGTATCGAAACCGCGCCATTCGACTCGCTGAAGTCCGTAAGCCAAAGCTTTTCCGGGGCAGCGTCGCTCAGGTCCTCCAAAGCGCGCACCGGCCCGACGCGGCGGTGCTTCAGCAACTCGATCACTTGCAACTTGGCCTGTAACTCGGCACGCTTGGCGTCCAAGTCCTTGACTTCCTTGGCTTGCTGGTCCAGCCGAGCAATCTCTGCTTGGAGCTTGGCTGATTCGCTTTCGAGCTGACCGAGACGGCGCGCTTGAAACGTGTACGGCAGAAGCATCATTAACAACACCACCGTCCCCATCAAAATCGCTAAGGCAATCTGGCGACGGCGTCCGAGCGCCCGTTCCGCTTCGCGAACCGGAAGTAAGTTGATGCGAATCATTTGTCGTTCGGCCTCCGCGTCGCCAAACCAACGGCAACGCCAAACTCCGCACCACGCCGCAAAACAAGTTGCCGCTCCACGTTTTCCCCGAGCGTCAGATGTGCGAACGGGTTCGCCACCTCAACGGGGACTCCCATCCGCTCGCCAAGGTGCTCCGCCATCGCCGGCAAAAGCGCACCACCGCCACTCAAGTAAATGTGGTCAATGGTTTCGTCGCCAGAACTCATCCAGAAAAACGTCAACGCATGGTGAATCTCGTCCGTAACGGCAGCGGCCGCAGCTTCCATGACGGCGTGTGCGTGTTCCACAAGCTCAGCGTCAGCCGACGGCTCGATCTTCAGCCGCTCAGCAGCCTCAAACGAAATGCCAAGATCCTGCACCATACTTTCGGTGATATCACGCCCGCCTACAGCAACGTCGTGGGTGAAGGCGCTCTGACCGTGTTTGATGATGTTGATCGCGGTGTAGCGGGCACCGATGTTTACGAGCGCCACGGTGCCTGTCGGGCTCGGCTCGTAACTGAGCTCGAACATGTTCCCGAGCGCGAAGTAGTCGACGTCAATCACCACGGGCGTTAGCCCAGCTGCGCGTAACGTTTCGGCGTAACTGTTGACGATGTCTTTTTTCGCCGCCACGATCAGAACATTGGCGCGCTGACCTTCGTCGAGGTACTCCGTGATTTGGTAATCGAGGTTAACGTTATCCAACTCTTCGGGAATAAAATTCGCCGCCTCGACGAAAACAGCCGCTTCCATTTCCTTTTCGCCATGCACCGGCATGGGAAAACGTTTGATGATCACAGCCGGACCGGGCACGGCCGTAATTGCCTTTTTTGCCCGAAACCCGTGCTGGCTGTGCGCTGCACGGATGAGCTCGGCAACTTGCTCAATTTCCACCACCATGTTGTTCTGCACAGCCGTTGGTGGCGCTGGGAACGCTGCTAAGGCCTGTATCCTGACCTCGGCCTTCTTGCCCTGCACCTCGAGCAGCTTGATCGTGTTCGAACCAATGTCAACCGCGATGTACGGCTCTTCACCGCGAAACGGATTGATCTCAGACAGAGAACTGGAAAGCAAACGGTTTACGCGTTGGATCCAGCTTGGCCCAGCCGCCATCGAGAGTCTCCCTCTTACCGCCACAACTCCGCTTTCCACCCGGTCTCGCTGCCGACTGGCCACGGGCTACTCGCCGCAGCCTCCCCCCTTGGTCGGGCCGAGTATGAAAGCATATGGCTTTTGTTGTCAACCGCCTCCTACGGAGAATTTCACAACCACGAGGAGCAGCCTTAAGCGAATTTTGGGCCAAGCCTACCGGTCGCAATGCTCAAAGCTTGGGGTGGGCAGTCGCAGGCAGAGTGGCAAACTTGTACGATGAGGGCACAATAAAATTCGCCACTCCCGGCGGTGCAACCTCGAATCCTCCGGTAAAAAGCGCCCATGTTCTTCTTCCGCAAAGGTTTTCAGATCTACCCGGCTGAGGAGTTTGGCTCGGAGTCCCAATGTCCCAAGGGAGTGTCCGGCTGGCCTTGGCGTGGCGGCGCACCGTTGACGATGTGAGTCGTCGATCAAAAACGGGCCAAGGCAACGGCGTATCGGCCCCCTCCGTCTGCACCTGCTCGAGCCTTCCGTTCCAACGCCGACCGGCAGTGGAACACCTACGCAGTCCATTTCGGAGGCGGAAAAAGGTTCCTTCGAGCCAGCGAACTCTCGACTAGGCAAGGCAACGTTTTTCCTCGCCAGCGCGGCACCTAGGCGAGGCACTAGACACGGTCAGGCGCGAAAAACGGGCCCTGCCAGGTAGTCGGACACGTGGTGGGAAGCGATCCCACCCAGGTTTCCGCGGCAAGTGCCATCAGGCCTCACTCGATATGGGCCGCCTTTTGTGGCCCTTCCCCTTGTGAAGGGGCGCGGGCTCCGGGCGCGTCGCCGTCGGCCCGCACTACCTCCTGAGCTCGGGCGGAGGCGCCAATGTTGCGGGCTGGCCCCTTTGCGCCGCGATCTTCGTCCGAGCCCCCGGAGCTAGCCGAAGCACGATGCATGGAGGCGTAGAGGATGATCCTGCTCCTTCAGTGCCAGAAATCGTGCCGTTGCCTTTACCCCCTGAATCTAGGGACACTCAACCCTGTGCAACCCGCGTGGCCTCCGGAGAAGTCGGGGGAAAGTGCCGGGCATCACGGCAGGGTTTCCCCGAATGACCGTGCCGGTCGCCTAGACCCTCTCGACCGTCGATTGGGCTTCCCTTCTCGTGCTGCTGAAACCGAGAAGCGGCCTCCCGCCTGGGCTTCTACGTTTCCGGCTTACCTTGCTGCGGCAACGAGGACGCAAAAGGCGACGATGCCACGACGTACAACTCGGAAGAACCCTTGCGGGTTGCTTCCGGGCGAGTAGTGACGACACGGGCAAATGCGCCGCGCAGGCGTTCGAGCAACGACGGCAACTCCGCACCCATAAACACTTTCATCACCAGCACCCCGCCCGGACGGAGCCATTGCAGGGCCAATTCCGCCGCTCTCTCGACTAGCGCACGTGCTGCCGCTTGGTCGCGGTCCTTCACACCGCTTAGCTTGGGGGCAAGGTCGCTGAGAACAACGTCAGCGGCCCCACCGAGTTCAGCACGCACCCGCTCCACCAATCCCGGTTCGAACACGTCGGCCTGCAGCACGACCACTTGAGGTGCGTCCACCAAGGGTGGGATGGGCTCACGATCCACTCCGACAACCTTTCCTCTTTGGCCGACGATGCGAGCAGCAACCTGTAGCCATCCGCCGGGCCAAGCACCCAAGTCCACCACTTTGTCGCCCGGACGCAACAATTTATAGTGCTTTTGGAGCTGCTCGAGCTTGTAAGCCGCACGGGAACGGAGCCCTGCCTCTTTCGCCCGAGTGTAAAACGCGTCCTTCCGGCGGTACTTGGGCATAACGGCGTGGGTTGGCCGAATCCCGAACCAGCAAATGGAGAGAGGCAGCGGATCGATCAATACATCCGGTTCTCACCGTGGGGCCGATGGCCAAACACCTTGTCCAGCCCCGGACGCGACACCACGTAGTGGAATGGGCGAAAGAGAATCCACTCGAGCGCAAAGCCCACGGGGTGCACCAAGTATGCTGCCACTCGCAGCGGGTGCGTTTGCGTTTCATCGAACGCGTCTTCAGCGTTGGGCTGCGCGTAAGACGGAGCGGAAAAGACCAACAGCGCTACGCTGGCAACGGCCGCGATCCAACGTTTCATTTGCTCAACCTCCTGTCTGTCCTGGAACTTTACCCTCCTCCAGCGCGGAGGTGAAGCGAATCTTCCGCGCACACAACGAAAGAGAGCTGACGCCCTGCCAAACCCCGCTGGCGCCGGTGGGAGAAAAAATCCTTCGCGTTGCAAGCGGTGCATTTCCCAACGTCTAACACTTGTGAATCGGGCAGGCCCGCGTCGGTCAAGGCAAGCCGATTGGCTAACCGAAGGTCTACCCGGTACGTGCCGTCTGCGGCCGTTCCAATCGCCCTTCCCAGCCCAGCGTTGCGTAGCGCGGTCACTACATCGCCTCCGACTTGGTAACAGCAAGGACCGATCGACGGACCGAGAGCCGCCCAAAGCAAGTGCGGCGGAACCTCGAACTGCTCGCGCAACACCTGCACCACTTCCCGAACCAACCGACCGGCGGTACCACGCCACCCCGCGTGGACTGCCGCCACTGGCCGTCCCCCGCTTGCCGCTATTAAAACCGGCACGCAGTCGGCAGTCAGGACACAAAGCGCAGCCTGCGGTACAGCGGTCACTAAAGCGTCGCACTCGGTGATGTCATCCACCGACCTCTCATCGACAACGCGCACCACTGTACCATGCACTTGCCGCATGCGGACCCAGTGTCGAACCGTGGAGAAGGCACTTTTCACCTTCATCCAATTGCGGCGGACCGCGCTAGTCGAATCGCCCACAGCGTCCGACAGGTTTAACGACGCGAACTCACCCGAGCTCGCACCTCCCCGACGGCCCAAGAAAACAGCCGCGCCGAGGTGTCGCGCCGCCGGAAGCTGCCTTACGGTCCACGAAGGGATCTCTTCCCCACTCATCGCTTCCCGGAGCGCCCCGGATTTCTCACGACCGTTCAGAACAACACAACCGGATGAGCTCTCTCACCTGGGCGGCGTTTAAATCCTCGAGGTGAAAGATCATGTCAATGGCGCGCTCCATGCGCTCCTTTTTCAAGGTGTAGCGCGTTTCCCGGCGAAACTTGTCTTCGACTTGCTTGCGACGGTCGTCGAATGCCCGGCCGAAGGCGCCAAACGGAACTTCTTGCTCCGCTTCGTACGTTTTGCCCGATTCCATCTCAATTCGGACTCGCGCGCCAAAACTCATCTTTTGCGTGTTGAGTTGCCGCGGACCCCAATCGATCCGTATTCCTCGCCCCGAGCGCTCCCCAGGATCGACCCGAACTAAGGCAGTCTCCTGCATTTTTTGCGTCATCCCGTCGTCGAGTGTCAGCCGCACACGGGATGCCAGGTCCCAGGTCGCGGGATCCTTGATTCGCTCTGGCAAGAACTGCCGGGGACTCAGCTCTTTGTCCAGCAACGCCGCCGCCACACTGTAACCAACAGAGAAGTTCAATGTCACCGGCAGGCTTTCAGGCCCGCGCAAGTACGGTTGGCTCCAAGCCTCCATTCCGAGAGTCAAAGGATTCGCGCACACTTCCACCGAGCGCACCTTTCTTCCGTCGATGTGGTGCTGCCGCTGGAGGGAAAGCACACAGTCGATGATCGCCGAAAGGTACGCGCAGCCTGGATAGGTTTTGTACGACAATGTGTCCGAGACCCAGAGCTCGCCCAGGTTTTGAAAGGCCTCGGCCAACGGGTGCACCGCAAAGTGTTTGGCGAAGCCATCTTCACCCTCCCACGCCTCGGCAACCACGCGCATACCCTGCGAGGCCAACTGCGCCGCTTGCACACCAACAACAAGGCCTTGTCCCGCTAATACCGCCTTGGCTTCGGAGCCAAAAAATGCGGCGCGCACCGGATAGGGTGGCTGAGCCATGGCGATGTTGAGCGCTGCAGCGGTCCTCGCTTGGTCCAGTTCCAACAACCGCGCGGCTAAAGCAGCGCCGCTTGCCAGATGCACGAAGGTACACATCTGGCCGTTGAGGGCTCCCCCCAAGGCCACTGCACCCAGGCGCCCGCCTACTTCGTTCGCTGCAAGCTGCGCGAGCAACAACTCCGAACCGGGCCTGTTCGCCGCCTCGGCTACCGCCAAGGAGCCCACCACTGCTGAGTGGCCTGTATGAGCGGCAAAGAGATAGTCGTCGTAATCAAGAGACATGCTCAAGGCAGCGTTGGCGTAAAGGGCGAAGTGTAACGAAGTCCGGTCGCCGGAGGGGATCAAGGTTGCGTCCTTCCCCGCCGACCATTGGCGAACGGTCCGACTCACCACCCGGCCCGGCTCCGAAAAATGCCCCGCGTGAATGGCCGCAACACAGCTCAATACCTGGTTTTTGAGTTCTTCGATAATGCGCCGCGGAATGGTTTCCAGCTTCAGTTCGGCTACCCAGTGTCCGATGTGCTCCGTGACTTGCAAAGCCATACCTCGATTCCTTCCTTGGCTGGATCAAACGCGGGGATGGTTTTACGGGAACCAGAGCACGCTTGCCACCCTTTTTTGCACCTGTCGCCAAGGAAAGCCGCGCTCTGAGAACAGAGCGCGCAATGCTCACCCCAACGGCGCAATGCTTGCCAGCGACGGCTCAGTAGCCCGGGACCAAAATGCATTACCACGAGGCCCGTTCCAACTCGCAACCTGGTCAGCAGGCGAGCTGTGGTATGGGCCAACAGCCGTTCCGGCGGTCTTCGCCGAGGCCAAGGTCAGGCCCAAGGGGAAGCTGGAAGAAGCGGCTTCCCTCGCATCAAAGGGAGGGTTTCTCCGTTGCCCTCAGAAGCGTTGCGTTCTCCAGACGGCGAACTACGCCTGGCAGAGCCGCTTTCAGTTCTTCCCGACATTGATGATATGCGTCGATCCCACGGTCAAACGGATCTTCGATGTCGCCTTCGAGTCCTCCGAACTCCTTCCAGGTAAATGCTGGTTTGCCGTGGCACTCGGGAAAATTCTCTCGCAACATGACAAGCTGCGCCCTCGTCATCGACAGGATGAGATCCGCCTGCGCCACCAAATCCCGATGCCGTTTGAGGTCGGTCGATACCGCATCCTTCGGTAGTTCGATGCCTTCTTCCCGAAGGACCAACCTCGCATCTAGCGACACCAACGCACCATCACGCGCATACGGAGCGACCCCGCCGGAAAACACTTCCCAATGGCGATGGAGCCCAGCGCGGGCGAGCTCGCGCTTCAGCAGCTCGGCAGCGATCACGCTGCGGCACGTGTTCGCGTGGCAAACCAGGAGAACGATCCGGCGTTGTTCCATCGAACGGGAAGGTTTTGTGGGGGCAGCGCGCGATGCGCAGCCCCCACAAACCAAACAACTCAGAGTCGGACCAAACTTATCCCTGCAAGACTGAAGCGAGGATCCGACCCATATCTTCTTTGGCCGTGATTCCTTTAGCCAATTCTGCCTTGAGCGCTCGCCCTAGTTCCGCGGCGTCCCACACCGCACGTTTGGAAACTTGACCCACGGTATGCCAGCCCTTCATGAGCCAAACAGCTCCCCCACCGACGCGAAATACTTCTCCATGCACATCGGCAGCATCGTCACTGGCAAGCCATGCCACCAACGGTGCCACGTGCGCTGGCGAAAACGGGTCGAACTCACCTTCTTTTGGCTGCTGCCCCATGATTGCCGCAGTAGAGGGCGTGGCGTCCACCGTGAGCCGTGTCCGTGCAATGGGTGCGATGGCGTTGGCAGTCACCCCGTACTTTTGCATTTCCTTGTCGACGATGATGGCCAATGCAGCCACTGCAGCTTTAGCCGACCCGTAGTTGGCTTGTCCCACGTTTCCAATCAAACCAGCGTCCGAGGAGGTGTTAATGAGGCGGCCGTTCAACACGTTGCCCTTCTTGTGTTCTTCGCGCCAGTATTCGCAAGCATGGCGAGCCAAGTTGAACGAGCCCTTGAGGTGCACGGCGATCACCGCGTCCCAGTCTTCTTCCGACATGTTGAAAATCATCCGGTCGCGCAAGATGCCGGCATTGTTCACTACGATGTTGAGCTTGCCGAAGTGGTCGAGCGCGCACTCAACGATGCGTTTCGCTCCTTTGAAATCGGCCACGTTCTCCCCATTCGCCACCGCCTCGCCGCCCATTGCCTTGATCTCCGACACCACCTGCTGTGCCGGCGTGTCGGTCGGTTGGCCACTGCCATCGAAGTGCGCTCCAAGATCGTTGACCACGATCTTTGCGCCTAGCTTTGCCATGAGTAGCGCTTCCTCGCGCCCAATACCGCGTCCTGATCCGGTGATGACTGCGACCTTTCCCTCCAGCAAACGTGCCATCTTAACCTCCTTGCACTCGTTTTATTTGTGGTCGAATTCGGTGCGATACGCCATCGACCGCACATGAACTCGTCGCCCGCACGGGCCACACCGTGCGTGCTCTTTTCGTCTCGGCGATAGCGGTCAAGAACAAACCCACCCTATGTCTCCCCAAAACCCAGCTTGTGTCAAGCCTAGGATCGCGCCCCGCTTTTAGGACAAAGGCGTGTGCCTCGCTTAGCTAAACTGAGGGAGGTTCGTAAACCGGTTACGGATAGCAAACCTGGATCGAGCCTCGTTGCGCCCGGTACGGCCGCGGCCACCTCAGTCCGTGCGGCCGCGCTCCAAAATCGCAATGTTTTGCCGCGCATGTCCGGCGAGCTGTGTTCGCAGGACAACCGCAACCTCGTATCCCCAAGAGCAATGCAATGTCGTGAGCTCGCGCGAGAACGAGCGTGGGCGACGTTGCTTAGGCCGCAACTTGCGGCAGCCCTTTCCTCCGTTCTTCAGAGCTGCTCGGGCACTGGTGAACCTCGACCGTGACGTGTGCGAGACCGAGATTGTCCGGGAGGCGCCGTTTGTACGCTTGTGGGCTTGCTGCTTCGTGCGCCACTACGGAAACGATTGCGGCGTACACGTTGGGACCGACAGACCATAGGTGCAGGTCGGCAACCTTACTGTCCCCATCCTGCTCAATCCCCTCCTGGATTTGTCTTCGGATCGTTTCCGGTCCTTGTCGGTCGAGCAACACGCTGCTGCTGCTCCGAAGTAGGCCGATCGACCACCGAGCCACAAGCAATGCGCCCACGATCCCGGCGACCGAATCCATCCAGACAAAGCCGAAATATTTCGCGGCCAGCAATGCCACGATCGCCAAGACAGACGTGAGTGCATCGGCCATCACGTGCAAGTAGGCGGATTTGAGGTTCAGGTCGTGACGGTGTTCCTGGTGGTGCACGTCTTTGGAGTGGCTCCGATCCTCGTCGGAGCAATCGCCGCCACCTGCCCCCAGAATTTGCAGGCACACTAGGTTGACCACTAACCCAAGCACAGCCACCAAGATCGCCTGATCCAACACAATCGCAACCGGATAAACGAGCCGGCCTAAACTCTCCCATGCCATTACGAAGGCAAAGACGGCCAGCAGCACCGCTCCACTGAAGCCTCCAAGTGCGTTCACTTTACCCGTGCCAAAGCTGTAAGCCGGATCTGTCGCATGGCGACGTGCGTATACGTAAGCAAAGGCGTTGACGCCCAGCGCCACAGCGTGCGAGGCCATGTGTAGGCCGTCTGCGAGCAACGCCATGGAACCGAAAGCAATGCCGGCAACAACCTCGATCGCCATCATCGCGCCCGTGATACTGGCAACCGCGAGCGCGCGCCCCTCTGCCGGGCGCGGGAGATCTTGCCCGAAGGTATGGCCGTGCTGCCAAAGGTAAAGGTTTTCCTGGTGCATGCTGTTTCTCCCTCCCGATCGCCCCGCGGGCTGGTGCACCGCGAAGCAAAACCTCCATTTCGGGTAACTGGCCAGTATCACTCCTTCGAGGGTGCCGCTACGACTTCCCGATCGCTCTGCAAATTTTCCGCCTTCACGACCGACTCCTCGCCTGCCGGGGAGCGCCCAAGCCCCCAAACACCAGCCAAAACCGGATCAACCAAAATCACGTCGTGGATCGCTACAGCCCGACCCTTACCGGTCGCGATAGTAGTGACTCGGACCCAGTCCCTACTGCGGACACAGCGGGACGAACACCGGGCTTAGTCCACCGCCAATCTCAAACTGTGCCGCGCAGCGAGGAGCAGTAAGACTGCGTTGGAGATAGGTGCGTGTCCTGCACACGGCTAAGCCTTGGCGCCAGGCAGTTGTTACGGGCTCGATCCGTCACAGACGGCAGCGGCCCTCCGATGGCGTAACGGAAAAAGATTCAGTGCCCGTAACCGCAGCCGAAGGATGCGTGCTTCGGGTTCCGCGTTGCTCTCCGGGGATAAAAGGATTCCTCACAGGTAGCCAAATCTTGACCGACGTGCGGGAGCGGGCTGCCTCAATGCGGTCGGGTCGATGCCGAGTAGCAGCGCACGCTTTAACAGGCCGAGGTCCATGAGTGAGCGCCGCGCGCTTCCAAGACTTTTTTCGAGCGCACCCTATTCCGCAAAGGCTTTGGGGGGCGGCTCCCCGACCTCACTCTCTTCCCGCCGGTATTTCGTGTTGTCTGGCGTGGAAACACTTGCCAACCCACGAACTCAACCTCGTGGAATTGCGGTAATACCATGGCTGGCACCCCCGCCGTGACGAAGGCGTTTTTCCCATCTAACTCTTGACTCTAGAGTGAGGCGCACCTGACTGTGGGCATCCTCGTAAGCCTCGCTCCGCCCGTTTTCCGAGCCCGGCGAAAAGGCCTTCGCCCTTGGTTAACTACATAGTTCTCGAGGAGCAGCGACGTCGAGCAACGCGGGCAACCACGTGACAAACCCGGATTGCAGGAACTGCGCTCGTCCGAAGTGCCTGGGAACATCTGGTCCTCCGTACGTACTGTGGGTCGCGTTGGCGACCGAACGCCACACCGCCCCGTTGTGACGCAAGCGTCAAACTATAGGACCTCAGCTCATAAAAGAGGACCTTCTAGCCTCCGCGATGATCGATACGCGGAAACGGCTCCGCAAGAGGTTCCACACCCGATTGGACAGAAAGCAACTCGAACGGCTGGCACTTGGCCACTCGCTAACGCACTCTGATCGCCTGCGGCCTTCCGCCCTGTTGGCGCGGAGAGCTCTTTCCACTCTATGCCCTGGTTCGCCTCCAGCCTCTCCCCTGGCTTCTGATCGCCCCAACCGGCCTGGCCGTCAGCACGCGGGAGTATCCGGCGGTCAGGCTAGTACTCCGCTTCGCCGGCAAGGTTCGGTCGACGCACACAGGAAATTCTCCCTTTGACTGGCCAAGCCCCCCAAGGTACATGAGAGAAAGAGGACGGCGGCTCATGCGGCAGTTCATCTGGGGAGTGATTTGCGGACTGGCGTTTTGGTACGCATACGAGCGCATCGACCCGCCTGCGGTGTTTGCGTACCTGACGCAAGCCACCGAGTCCGCAGCGCGCGCCACATCGGGTTACGCAGGAGGGCGCCGCTAAGCGCGGCAGCCGAGGGAAGTTTTCGCCGCGGCTGTTCAGCTTACGCGGGCGAGTACAACGCGACCACAACCCGAGCGGAGGGCACGCTTAAGTCTCGTGCGCGCCTGTTCCAGGGAAATCTTCCCGGTACGTTGCATTTGTCTAAGGGCGCGGGCCACGCAACGACCGTATTCACGAAAAGAGGTCCACGTTTGGCCATCACGCGGTCCAGCACAGGGGCAACTTTGTTCCAGGGAGCATCCCGTTGGGCCGACTTCCGTGCCGGGAGCGGAGTGTGGGCAACGGTCGCATCCATCCCCCACGCCGTCGCCATCGTCGTCAGCCTGGTCGGGGTTCCCCACTGTTGGGCAATTGTCCAAGGTGTCCGGCACTCCGTCGTGATCCCCATCGTATCCAGTGGGCTCAGCCACTCGAGCATGTAAAACCAGGATGTAGGTGCGTTCCGCTGCTGGTCCCGAGGACACCACGATCGACACCTCCGCTGGCATCGGCTCGTCCACGCTCGGCGCACCCGGCATGCGTTGCCGACGGCCACTGGTCAAACGTAAGCGGCGCTCGTTCACCACAACCTCCAGAACCATGGCCTGACGCTGCAGCCCGAGCTTCTGCCAAAAACCGCTGCCCTCGATCACTGTCTGACTTCCCCGAAGTTCAATCGAAGTTATGGCCACGAGCCCCGGCGCCTCGCTCCCGGTGAGGGCAGTCATTTCAAAGCTGCCGGTCAAGCGCTCTGTGTGGCTCGTCGGTCGGGGACATTTCGTGCAGGCCACGGTAAGGGAGCTCGTGGGAAGGACTTCGTACCGAAGGGCTAGAGCCATCCGTGAAATCCCGCACACACCCACCACCATGGCCAGGAGAGTGAGGCACGAAACACCTAATCGGTCGTTGTGCACCATGAAGCCCTTCGCAGACTTAGGCGGTCAGCCCCAAGCAGCCCTCCTGCCTGAGCGAGCTACACCCGAAAGCTAAAGCGGCAGCCTCAAAACGGAATATCGTCTTCCTCTGGTGGGGCTGCAGGGCCTTCACCCGGGGGGACCAACGGGGATGCTTCCGCCGCAGGCCGACCGCTCCCTCCTCCCAAGAAGCGCACTGTTTGCGCCACCACCTCGGTAACTTGCCGCTTCACGCCCTCTTTGTCGTCGTACGAGCGTGTTTGTAAGCGCCCCTCCACATACACCTGGCGGCCCTTGGCCAAGTACTGGCCACAAGTCTCCGCTTGCTTGCCCCACACCACCACGTTGTGCCATTCGGTGCGTTCTTGCAGTTGCCCCTGCTGATCTCGCCACTTTTCCGTGGTCGCCACCGAAAACCGCGCGACAGCCTGGCCGTTGGGGGTAAAGCGAACTTCCGGGTCGCGTCCGAGATTTCCAATCAGGATGACTTTGTTCACCACAGCAATTCCAACTTTTACCAGAGAGTTCGTCAAGCTGTCAATTCACGTCACGTGCGACGCCCGCGATGAGGAGCGATTCTTCCCCCGTGATTGCCTCCGCTCGCCGCCACGTTTCAGTCCAGGGCACGTTTGAAGATCGTTGCTTCAGACGAAAACAAAACAACAAAGGCGGGCCGCGCGGAGGGAAACGCAGCCCGCCTTCGCCTCTCGGCCGTTGCCCTCAACCCACCCGCAGCATTTACGGGCTCGTTACCGTTGCCGGTGCCGCGGCCCACGCCGGCTGTCCCGAACCGTGCCGCG
>FMJZ01005136.1_pt1 | contig 22555 bp, 23 predicted proteins | sample 1987881 | NCBI WGS metagenome assembly FMJZ01 (sample SAMEA4378227, study PRJEB15110) | soil metagenome | biome: soil; feature: Field; material: Soil | place: India | collected 2015-03-11 | depth 0 m
AGCAGCCTTCGCAGTCGGAGCAAAACCAATGGTTATTTGGATTGCTTCGCCTCTTGGTGTGGGTAAGGCTGCAGACCCTATGCTGCCAGAAGCTTTGGGAGCAGCCCTGTGCAAGGCTGACGCTTGGGTTGAATTTAACAATCAATGGATTTTCTATTCAAGCCTATATGAGAAGGTCTTGGAAACAAATAAGAAGATAAGGCATTGCTGCTATGTAGGCATGAACGTTGACATGATGGTTAGAGTCATAGGCAGAGTTGACATGAAAACTTTGAATGCCTACATGACTAGGCTACACGAATTAACTAAAGCGGCAAAGCATGTTAAAATGACAACTCCAGCGGGCGGAAACGTAGAATTTGACAACGATCCTAAAAGGATATACACCAAAGACGTTGGATATGCCGATACCCCAGGATCTCACATGCTTGGTGGACAGATAGGCTGGGCTCCGATTCATGAAACTATAAACGGCGTAATAGTTTTTGACGGTTCCATAAATCCGCCCCTCGGCCTTGTTAAACAACCAGTAAAGCTTCACGTCAAGGCTGGCAAGATAGTGAAGATTGAAGGGGGAGACGACGCCCGAGCTTATGAAGCGTGGCTTAAAAGTTTCAACCATCCAGGCATGTTCAACGTCGTCCATGTCTGCTATGGATGCAACCCAGGCGCCAAATTGACAGGCAACGTTGTCGAAGATGAAAGGGTTTGGGGCTGCACGGAATGGGGTGTAGGCTACCTCGGCACATTTCTCACTGGAGGAAAACCCATCGATGCACCATCCCACTCAGACGGCATATGCCTAAACACATCCGTATGGCTTGATGGAAAACAAATATGGGATCAAGGCAGAGCTGTCGATCCGGAGCTTGCAAAACTGGCTAAGAAAATGGGAAAATTCTAAAAAATCAATTTTCTCCTCTTTTTACCACATTTCAAAATCTGCCCCTTAAATTGTATGAATCTTTTGCGTGCTCGCCCTTTTCTAGGCTTTGTTAAAACACCATATGTTAGTACACCAAGACCTGCCAATAACACAAGTGTTCCTAAAGACGCGTATGGATGAAGCGTTTCAATAACTCTTACAGTTTTCTTTGCATATAAAGCACCAGAGAGAGTTATCGGCTTTATTCCTTCATTTACTATCTCAACCTGATATGTGTCCTTCCTTGTCACATTAATTCTCTGAACGATGTTTTTCCCATAATCCTCGAATATTGGATTTGTTGTTATTGTCTCTCCAAACGAGCCGCGCCCAACATTTCCTACCTTCACTTTTACGTTGTCTGAGGCGGAGATGTTTATCTCGAAAAAGGCCCCTTCCTCCATTTCAGAAGCGAAAAAGAAACTTTTATATACGTCTAAAGTTTCGTGATCAAAATATTGGCTGTTTTTAGTGAACTCTGCAATGTAAGATTTAGTTGTTGAAATTCCTATAAGGCATAATGCAGCGGTGATTAGGGTTAGAGAGTAAATTATAATTATTTTGCGAATAGCGGTTCCTCCAACGATCCCTTAAATTTCACTTCTAAATGATCTTTTAGTCTTTTGCCTCAATTATAAGCGTCGATAACGGGGAAAAATATGCGAGGATTAGAACCGCAAGAGAAAATAGCATCGAAGTTTGTAGGATAGCATTAGAGTTGGTGACATGACAGGGGCTGAAACACTCCTTCCATATTTAAGGGAGAAACGTTGCGACGAGCAAGCACCAACAATCATCGTGGATAGTCGCGAGGCGAGCAGCGCGGAGAAAGTTGTTAAGGGGCTTAGGGAGCGCGGTGTAAACGTGAAAGTTGAAACTTTGGAGAAGGGTGACTACATCTTATCAGATATTTGTGCAATTGAACGTAAAAGAGTTCAAGACTTTGTTTACACCCTCACGCACCGTTACCTCTTCGAGCAGCTTTTCAAGCTTAAGGAGGCTTACCCTAAAGCGTTAATTCTACTAGAGGGTTATATGCCCATCATCTACAAGTTTAGCAGAATAAAGCCCGAGGCTGTCTGGGGTGCTTTGTTCAATTTGGCGAAAAATGGCATAGCCATAGTTAACACAACATCATACAAGGAAACCGTCGACTTCCTATACATTGCCGCCCGCCAAGAACAGATAATAGAAAAACGGGTGACAACGGTGCATCCTGTCAAAAAGTGCGAAACTTTAGAGGATGCTCAGATATTCTTTGTGGCAAGTTTGCCCAATATTGGAAGGGAAAAAGCCATAGCAATCCTTAAATCTTATCAGACACCGTTAAATGCCTTCCTAAATGTTGACGAGTGGCCGAAAACTGTTTACGGTCTCGGGTCAAAAATAAGCAGCAAAGTTAAAGAAGTGTTAAATACGCCATTTAAGGGGTGAAAAGGTGCATGGACGTGGAAATTGCTCCAACGAAAAAGGTTACAGTCTTGGGGCTGGATAAGCGCAGCGTTGGCGACATTGCATGGTGTGCAACCACTTATGGTGCGAATAGACTTTACTGGATAGACGGCTACTTGTTATGCTTAGAAGTATATGAGAAGTCCTTTGAGCATGAGTTGAAAAACCGGGAATTTCCAATAAGTCAAATCTGCTACGCGGAATTCCCAAAATATGAGAGAATCTACGAAGTCGATAAGAGCCTCCAGATCCCCGTTGTGAACGTTTCGGATATGAGAATATTCAAAAACATAATGAAAGCCATAAAAGAAAATGCGAAAAATGAAAGTGGACAAAAGGCTAGTGGCTGAATTTCAAGTTTTTAGCGTATCTATAGCCGAGTTTAAAGGCCTTAACATTTATTTTGACATATTTCGCTGGGACGAGTTCTTTCAGGGTCTCTATTAGGCTTTCCGTTTTTATAGGCAATTTCCCGATGGCGGTTACAGCTCCAAGTAAGACGGAATTCTGCACCATTGTACTTCCAGCCTCCTTAGCAATTTTTAACGCTTCAACGATAACTATGTTCTTTGAAAACCGTTTCATCTTTTCAAGTATCTCCTCCATTTTTGGGTAACTTTCGCCCTTCAATGTAAGCTCAGGCGGCGGAATTTTTTCATCCCCCATGATTATGAGGGTTTTTTCAGAGGCATACTTTACACTTCTCAGCGTTTCTAGAGGCTCAAATCCCAGTATGATTTCTGCCTGCCCCTCCATGACTAATGGTGATGAAACATTCTCGCCAATCCTAACAGTGCACACAACAGCTCCACCCCGCTGCGCCATTCCGTGGATTTCACCGACGCGAACGTTTAAGCCGTCTTTTACAGCTGCCGCTCCAAGGACTTCAGCTGCTAAAAGTATGCCTTGACCGCCAACACCAGTCAATACGATGTTAAACTCCCTCATTTTCATTTGCCTCTTATACCTGTTTTAGCTGGTTCTATGGCTTTGTAGGGGCAAACGTGGGCACATAAACTACAGCCGACGCAGATACTTTCATTGATAGCTACAGTCTTATCCTCTTTCAGGATTATCGCTGGGCAGCCTAATAACTTGATGCATGCCATGCAGTTTGTACACTTCTCATTTATTTTGAAAGGCACAATTTCTAGGCCCTTGCGCCTTTTCTCTCTGGCAAATATTAGGGCACATGGCGCTCTAAAAACTATAAGTGAGGTTTCTGGGAACTGTAAAGCCTCTTTCAATGCTTTTTCGGCTTCCTTAACATTAAAGGGGTCAACAACTCTGACGAATTTTACGCCGCAACCCTCAGCAACATTCTCAATAGCTATGGGCTCTGTGGATGTTTGCATGCCCGTTACTCCGGTTCCCGGGTGGGGTTGGTGTCCGGTCATTGCCGTTGTAAGGTTGTCTAAAACTGCGACTACGATCTTGTGCTTGTTGTAAACGGCGTTTAGGAGTCTTGGAACCCCGGCGTGGAAGAATGTTGAGTCTCCAATTATTGCAATTGTGTCCATTTTGGTTGTCTTGCTTATGCCTTGGGCTGTTCCTATTCCAGAGCCCATGCAGACAAGGATATCGCCGACTTTCGATGATGGGGCTATTCCTAGGGAGTAGCAGCCAATATCCGTTGGGTAAATCGCCTTCTCGCCAACAGCCCTTTTTATGACATAAAAGGAAGCTCTGTGAGGACATCCAGCGCATAAGATTGGCGGTCTAGGCGGAATTTTTTCGGAGACTTCGTTGCAGCGTTTAGCTAAACCTTCAAAGTCTATGGGGATTTTTCTGCCAGTTATTTCAGCTAATCCCCTCAAAACCAAGCTTGTGGAAAGCTCGCCCGACCTTGGAAAATACCGCTTGCCATAGACTTCTGTTGAGGGGGCGTGGTCCTTTGCGATTGCCTTAACATGAAGCTCTAAGTAGGGTTCAAGCTCCTCGACAATGATGACCTTATCATGTTCCTTCGCGAATTCTCCAATCATTTTTTCCGGCAACGGATGAGTCATCCCGAGTTTTAAGACGTCAACTTCTAAGCCTAAAATTCTGGCAGCTTCAACGGTGTAGTTGTAGGCTGAGCTTGAGGAGATTATGCCGTACTCCTTTTCTTTACCTTTTGGATATATTGTGTTGTAGGGAGAGGTTTCCGTTATTTCCTTCGCTTTTTCCATTCGTTGTAGGAGAACGTTGTGCCTTGGCCTTGCATGGGCTGGAACCATAACTAAACGCTTTATATCCTTGACAAAGTTGCCTTTCAAATCGGGCTTTGCGAGTTTTCCAAAAGTTACCGGCGCCCTTGTGTGGCTTACACGCGTTGTTGTCCGCATTATAACTGGAAGCTCAAGTCTTTCAGAAATTTCAATGGCATAAGCTACCATATTCTTTGCCTCTTGCGGGTTTGAAGGTTCTAAACATGGCAGATTAAAAAGTAACGCGTAAAGGCGGCTGTCTTGCTCATTCTGTGAACTATAACATTCCGGGTCGTCGGCTGAAACAATGACTAATCCGCCTCTAACCCCAACATAAGCCAAAGTCATCAGTGCATCCGCAGCCACGTTCAAGCCGACATGTTTCATAGCTGCGAGCGCTCTAACTCCGCAGTTCGCAGCTCCTCCAGCCACCTCAACAGCAACAATCTCGTTAACGGAATATTCCATGTAAACTCCAGCCTCTTGGGCTATGGCAGAAATTGTATCACCAATTTCGGAGGCTGGTGTTCCAGGGTAAGTGGTGACAATGCTTATGCCCGATTCTAGTATCCCACGGGCAATAGCTTCATTACCGAGCAATAGTACACGCTTTCCAGGCTCGTCCTTCAACAATATATGGGGGTCTGGCATTATGCCTTCTCCGACGGTTAGAAAACTCTCTAGCCTTGGGCTTTCAGATATAACTTTTGGTGAAACGAAGAAGCTGCAAACATGGATAGAACAAGATCACGAGGAATAATTTTGCATGTTAGCCAACGCTTTTCGTTTTAAGCATGGCGGCGGCGCTTAGAAGGATTAATCCTACACCTACATAGCGGACTGGAGAAATATATTGCTGAAGAATGAGAACAGCCCAGATGTTATGGAGTAATGGGTCTAAAAGCAAAATTGTCCCCTCGGTTGTTGGCGAAACTTCATTTGGCTTCACATAATTCAGCAGACCGTAGGGTAAAGCTGTACTGAAAGATGCAAACAAAACCAATAAGGCAAGCTGGTCTACACTTGGCGCTGAAAAACCTACAAAAATGGGGTTTGTAGTGAAAACTCTTAAAATAAGACCCAAAAGCAGTGTACATGGCGCTGCAAACAAAAATGTGTTAAGTAACCCTTGAAGAGGCATGTAGCTTCCTTTCAACATCCTTTTAAGGTATAGGTAAACTGCGTACAAGAAACCGCCGAACAACGCGAAAACTATGCCGGTGATATTGAGGCTTGAAAACGGCTCGGTAACTACACCGCTTACAAGAAAAACTCCGAATATCCCCACGGCCACTATGGCAAGCTTCTTCATGGTAATTCTCTCTTTCCGTGATAAGGCTGACAGAACCAAAGTGAAAAAGGGTTGAGTGTAAATTAGAGCTGTGGTCACTGCCACAGGGCAACCGAAAACTATTGCGGATAGCGCAGATAAAAGGAACCCCGAAAAAACTAAGCCGACCAACGCAAAATATGGTATGTCTCCCTTCTCAAGTTTAAATCTCCCCCTAATTATAAGGAAGATTAGTGGTAGGGCAAACGTTATTCTGAAGAAAACTTGTTGCAGGCTGGAAACTCCAGCGTTTTTAAGTATTGTTGACAGAATTAGGATAAAGCTAAAACCAAAACATGTTAAGATTAGAAAGGCGTGACTTCTTGTGAAAGCCATATTCTAACCCTTGCCGAAATATGTTTTGAACGTCCTTTGCTGTTAAAGAATATGTTTAATATGATTTTGGTAGTCCCAAAACATGTTGCCCTATGAAGGCTAATGCCATTTGATGTGTAATCGGAGCCAGTCTAATTAGGTTTATTTCCCGCCACCACCTTTCTACATCGTATTCCACGGCGTAACCATATCCGCCGAAGGTTTGCATTGCGTGGTAAACAGCCTCAGTTCCAGCTTCAACGGCTGCCACTTTAACCATGTTGGCCTCCGCTCCGCATTCTTTGCCGCGGTCATAAAGCCATGCAGCCTTATAATTTAGGAGCTTTGCAGCTTCAATTTTTGCTTTGGCTTCAGCCAATGGGAACTGTATGGCTTGATGAGCCCCAATGGGGACATCGAAAACCCTCCTCTCTTTTGCGTATTCAACAGCCTTTTTAATGGCTAATAGTCCCAAGCCGCACGCCGCCGCTGAAAAGGACATCCGCTCTGGGTTAAGCGTATCCAAAAGCAGGTACCAACCTTTTTCGGGTTCGCCTAAAATGTTTTCTTGCGGAACCCTTAGGTCACTTATGTAAACCTCAAAGGTTTTCGAGTAGTTTATTCCATGCTTCTCAATTGGGATTATCTCAATGGCTGGGTTAGGCAGGTCCACGAGGAAAAGTGTTAAGCCCAGAGTTCTTTTAGGCGCTTTATCAATCGGCGTTGTCCTAGTGACGAGGAGCATTCCCTTGGCTCTGTCCGCGCCCGATATGAAAATTTTCTGGCCGTTAATCACGTATTCGCCGCCTTGCTTAACCGCCGTGGTTTTAATGTTTAGGGTGTTTGTCCCAGCGTCTGGCTCTGTCAGCGCTAGGCAGAACTCCATTCCTTTTGCAATTTTTGGCAGATATCTCTCTTTTTGGGCTTCATTGCCGTGCTTTACTATGGACAAGCCGCCGAAAACCGCTGAAAGGCATAGGAACCACTCTCCAGCAAGACCACAGCCCTCCGAAACAAGAGTTTCCATGGCCAGCAGCATTTCAAACATACCCATTCCGCTTCCTCCATACTTTTCCGGAATAACTATGCCCGGAAAACCAGCATCAACTAGGCTTTTCCAAAAGTCTTCTGGATACTCATGTTTTCGGTCTTTTTCACGCCAATATTCTGGACCGAAATCTCGAGCGATTTCGATGGCTGTTTCAACTATCATTTTCTGTTCGGGTGTCAATTCAAAATCCATAGCATCACAACCAGTCTCACATTTCCAAAAGTCTCTATAAAATGCTTTCCTAGAGAAAATGCAAAACGAATTGAAAAAGAGAGTTTTAAACGTTATTTGCCTTGTGCTGGTCTTGGTATGTAAATCCCGTGGGGATCTATAGCCCTAAGAATAGCCAATTCCTCATATGTTGGCGGCTCTGTTGTTGGCACATGCTCCGGTATAATTAAGTCGAATCCAGTGTTTTCCATAATCTCCTGCAACGTAACTCCTGGGTGAATTGTTGCAAGCCTAATACGCTTTGTTTCCGGGTCGAAGTCCATCTGACATAGGTTTGTAACCACAAGCGACGGTCCGCCGCCTAGCAAGCCAGCTCTTTCTCTTGCTCCGGGCCCGTCTAAGTAGCCTGGACTTGTTAAGTAGTCGAGTTTCTTCACCATTTTCCGCTTTTCATGAGTCATAATTATGACTATGCGTTTCGCTGATGAGACTATGTCGTTCCCGCCACCGCTCCCTGGAAGTCGTATAGTTGGATGTTCAAAGTCGCCTATGTATGTAGTGTTTATGTTTCCATACTCGTCTATTTGAGCTGCTCCAACAAAGCCGACATCAACGTGACCTCCTTGTAGCAGTAGTCCAAGCGTTTCGATTAGACCTATGGCTGCTGAAGCTCTGTAACCGAGCCTTGAGTCGGCTATTGATAGAGCTATGTCTATAGCGTTTGAATCTATAAATCCAGCCTCATAAACTATTTTGGCCTTAGGCGCATGGGTTCTCTTGGCAAGCATAGCAGCAATCATGGGCAAGCCTGTTCCAACGAAAACCACTTCACCATTTTTTATAGCTCTAGCACCGCAAACAGCCATAAGCTCATGAGTTGTAAACTCGCCAAGTTTTGCATAATTCTTCCCTTCCATCCTCATTCCACCTCCTAGTAGGGGAAGGGTTTCTTAGCTCTAAGCTTTAGGAGGCGTTCCATGCCTATTTTCTTTAGAAATTCCATGTGATCCTCCACACCTGTAATATATTCTTCACAGTATTTTTGCCACCCCTCCTCCGTCTTGCATTGCTGATAGTACATGCGTACATGCTCCATGTCATAGTCGTAATAGTTGTAAACCATCATTGGGTATGCCCCCCACGGGCATTCCACAACGTAATTCACGTAAATGTTTGGAATCGCTGTCTGATCGGGTTGTGAACGTATAAATTCCGTGTCCACAATTTCTTCGGCCAAAACTATCACTTTTTTGCCAGCTCTAGCGCCTTCCACGTCCTCACCCTTAATACCGTCTATTTGGGCATTGCCTTCCCTATCCACACGTGATACATGAACTATGCTGAAGTCTGGACGCACAGAAGGTACAAGTACAACCTTCTCGCCCGTGAAGGGGCAAGTTATAACCTCGGCCTTTTTGGGTCTAAATTTTGTTTTTGCAAGGAGATCTGTTCCAAGCATGCTTTTCAAAGGCATAAAGGGGACGCCTAAAGCTCCGCCAAGAAAGCGCAGAGCCATCGCCAAATTTGTATAGTCCTCGATTTGGACAGCACCTTCTCGGATCCTTCTTTGAATGTTGGGAGCCAGTCCAATCCCCTCTATTGCGAAAAAGGCTAGCTCAAAGCGGGAAACCACATAGGCCCCTGCAAGTATGTCTATGTCCATTTCTGAGCCGCACATATATATTGTTAGATTTCGCTTTTTCTGCCGTACAAGTTCGTGAGCGAAAGCCATTGGAGGCCTTTGAAAGCCAAAACCTCCCCAGAAGAGGTGCGCACCATCTGGAATGAGTTTTGCCGCCTCTTTGAGGGTTATACGCTTATCTTCTACTGGTGCCTCAACCAAAAAGGACACCTCGAAATATTATTGCTAAATTTTTAATTTAAATTTTCAAATCCGGCTTTTAGATACCTGAACTAAAATGCTGAATTCTTATATAAGTGCTTGTGAAATAACTAGATACGTTTGGGTTTGTTGCTTGTTGGAACGTGGGGTTCATGCGTAAAACAATCTTTAAGAAGCTTGAAGCTCAAGGGTTAATAGCGAACTACAACCGTTTGAGGAAGAATCTTCCACCGAAACTTCCAGACAGAGTTTTCATTTGGGATGAAACTCTACGGGAAGGTGCTGAAACTCCGACTGTTTTCTTGACCTATGTGGAGAAGGTTAAGCTAGCTAAACTTTTGGATGAGGCTGGCGTTTCCATAATAACTGTTGGCCACCCGGCACTTTCAGAGGAGGAGAAGAGCACCGTTAGGAGAATAGCCAACGAGGGTTTTCAGCAAGCTAACATTGCCGCTTCTGCACGAGCAAATAAAAGCGATGTAGACGCATGTATAGACTGCAGTGTTAGGGAAATTGTCATTTTTACACCTTTTAATGGGCTCAACCTTCAGTATAGGCTTAAAATGTCAAAGGAGCAAGTCCTCAAAAATACCGTGGAATGCATTGAATACGCCAAAAGACACGGCGTAACTGTGAACTTCGTTTTGGAAGACGCTTCAAGAACACCATTGTCCGACATTCTACAAATCTTCGAGGCTGCCGCCAAGGTTGGTGCTGACAGACTCGTAATCGCCGACACGGTTGGCTTTCTAAGGCCTTTATCTGTGCGTTATCTCGTCTCCCATGTTAGGGATGGCTTACAACAAGTTTTGGGGAAGGATGTTACACTTTCCATTCACTGCCATAACGATTTTGGCCTAGCCACAGCAAACACTTTGGCAGCTGTTGAGGAAGGTGTAGCTTACGTTCACACATGCCTTGTAGGTTTCGGCGAGAGGGCTGGGATAGCCCCTCTAGAAGAGGTTGTCGCCGCTCTGGAACTTCTATATGACATAGATACAGGCGTCGACATGAAGAAGCTGTATAGGCTCGCCCAACAAGCGGAGAAAAGCTTTGCCTTGCCAATTCAGTTCCATAAACCGATAGTTGGCGAAAACGCCTTCTCCTACGAAGTTGACGAACATGTCGAGGGAATGCTTGCCCACCCGCTGCTTTTTGGGCCTTTCCCCCCGGAAATGGTTGAGAGGGAAATACAGTTTTACATTGGGAGAACTGGTGGAAGACACCTCGTTGAAAAGCGACTTGAAACGGCTGGTATAAGGGCTGCGCCATGGCAGATCGACGAAATAGTCAGAAGAATAAGGGGTTTGCAGGAAAGCCTAGACAAGGGTGGAACCCAGATGACCTTTTATCAGATTAAGAAGCTTATGAAGGAGCTCCGCAGAGGCTTAACAGAGGAGGACTTCTGGCGTATAGTTGAGCAGGTTACAAGACAGAAGCCGAAAATTCCACAGCAGCCCCTGCTAGAGGCAAAAGAACCTTAAGTTAAGGCCAGCTCTTCAAAGGCCTTCGCTGTTTCATCCACGCTTAAAGGTCTTGGATAGTTATAGATTGGGCCGCTTGGCTTTTCGTTGTAGTATGGGCGGTTGCAGTCTGGGCATCCAGAAGTCCTAAAAGGTTCACCGGAGTCAATAATTCGCTTTAAGGCTTGTTTATCCAAGCCAAAGCTTGTTATACGGCCACTCTTATCGAAATTCATAGCTTCAACTCTCACAATTTTATGGAAAATTAGGTGTCTAGCTAGCTGTATACGTCTATATTGTTGGATTGGCGGCTGCTTTAGGCTTTCTAAGGCTGTTCCAGGGACTGGTGTGAAGGCGAAGAGCGCTGGCAAGACACCTATGTCGACGCATTTTTGAATCATTTCCACCATTTCCTTCTCAGACTCGCCTAAACCAACTATCAAATGGGTGCTGACTCGCCCCTTTCCAAAAACTTTCACAGCTTCTTTGAGTAGCGCCAGTTGCCTTTCCATGTTGTAGGGGCCCCCGGCGGAAGCCCCTTTAACCTTGTCAAAAATTTCCGGAGTCGCCGCGTCTAAGGGTATGCCTATCCTTTCAACACCTGCCTCTGCCAAAAGCCTTATGTTTTCCGGATTGAGGGGTTGACATGAAACTGATATGGGAATGTTTGCCCGCTTGGAAATTTCCCTTACAAGTTCTTGAATATGCGCATGCACTCCTGGATAATTTAGGGCTTGTATACAAACGCGTTTAATCCCGCCATTGTTCGCTGCAGCCTCTATCCTGTTAAAAACCTGTTTTGTGCCGAAGGCTGGCCATGAAACCCTTGAAAGCATGTCGGCTCTGCCGCGGCTTTTCCTTGCTTGGGGACAGAACCCGCAGTTTGCGAGACATTTCCCCCGCCTATACGTCATTAAGTAAGCTGTTGTTGGTTTGGCATCAAGCCTTCCATTAATCAGTCCCAAAACTATGGCTGAGCCTAACGAAACACGAACTTTCCTTGGAATTTTCGTTTCTGTCAAGGTTTCCACATTTTCAGTTTTGATTTTTTGCTATTGATTCTGAATTCATAAGTATTATTATCATTATCGTTGTTAAACATGAATCCGGGTGTGAAGGATTTGCGAAGGTCCAAGCTTGAAAACTATGAGGCTGTATTGGCAGCCTTGGCCAAAAGACCCCTAACTGTTGATAGCATAGCCTACAGGGCTAACATGGACTGCACTGTTCTGGGGCAATATTTAGAATCCTTGATGAGAAACGGACTGGTTGTGGAGAAATTCACTGGCAAAAAGAAGGTTTACGCCATAACTGAAAGGGGATTATCAGTTTTCAGAACCCTAAGCTTCCAGAGGTATTTGGAGAAAATTGCAAAAACGATTAAAAGTGTTAATAAATTGGAAGCGCCGACGCCAACCATCTCAAGCGGTGAAAAAGAGAACAAAAATTGAAGCTGAAGGCGCCAGCAGCGAAGGTTATTAAGCTCTTCGTTAGGCTTTATTAAAGAGGAAAATGGCGCATTTCACCCCAGAAGCCATTTGGCAGATGAGCAACGAGGAATTCTCAAAACTTTTGCAAAGCAGCGCTTTTCATTCTGTCTCTGAAAGGAGAAGCATCTGCTTTTATGCCCCAAGCTTCACATATTATAAGACAGCTTATTTTTGCTCCTCACCCAAGGATTTTCCAACAATCTCTGTGACAGGAAAGGGTTGCGCATTAAATTGTAAACACTGCGGTAGTAAAGTTCTTGAAACCATGCGCCCAGCTAGAACCCTAGAGGAACTTTACAACTTATGTGCAGAGCTTAAGGCGGACGGGGCTATCGGTTGCCTAATCAGCGGTGGCTGCCTCCCAGACGGTTCTGTTCCACTAGATAAATTCACAGAAGCCATTAGGCGGGTTAAGGCGGATTTTGGCTTGACCATTTTTGCACACGTTGGAATTCTGAATTTTGAGAAAGCCTTAAAGCTTAAGGAGGCCGGCATAGACGCTACATTGATCGACATCATCGGAGACGATGAGACAATACGGGAGATTTACAACCTAAAAGTGACCGTTAAGAATTATGAGGATTCATTAAAGGCGTTAAGTCAAGCTGGTTTATGTTTTGTTCCCCACGTTATTGTTGGGCTTCATTATGGGCGGTTAAAGGGCGAGTTACATGCCTTGCAAATGATTTCAAGGTATAAACCCTCAGCCCTAGTCATAATTGCCTTCATGCCCATACGCGGCACGGTAATGGAGAATGTGAAACCGCCAGAGCCCTTAGAAATAGCCAAGGTTTTAGCCGTTGCAAGGGCTATGTTCCCGGAAACTCCGATAGCGTTGGGTTGTATGCGACCAAAGGGTAGGCACAGAGTAGAAACAGACACTCTAGCCATAAAAGCCGGTGTTGATGCTATAGCCTTCCCATCCGAAGAAGCCATAAAATATGCTGAGACGCAAGGCTATGGAATAAGTTTTTCATCCCACTGTTGCGCGCAAATCCACGCTGACATTCTCAAATTTAAACCGTGCAAAGGCTGAAGGCTTACAGCCCTGATAAAGGTGGGAAAAGTATTAAATGTGGAAGCTTCAGAATTTATGGTTTAAGGTTGATGTGCCATGCCAAAAGTTAAGGTTGACTGGAGCAAATGCAACGGCGACGGCGTCTGTGTTGAAATTTGTCCAGTGAACGTTTTTGAACTCAAGAAGTTACCAGAATATCCGGATACGCAGAAGTCTGTTCCCGTTAGGGAGGGCGACTGCATAGCGTGTATGGCTTGTGTGACATCGTGTCCAACACAGGCAATAACTGTTGAGGAATAAAAAGCCTAGAATAACAAGAGATTCGGTTCTCCTTTTAGGGTTAGGCTACGTGGTTGAATGTTTCTAGAATGAAAGCTGCCGCGGCTATAGCCAACATAAGTATGCTCCAAGCCCTTGTTATTTTGCGGCTACGCTTATTCATAAGGAATAAAACAATGGTTACGAGAATCATGAAAGGAACCGTCGTCAAAATTTCTGCCATTGTTACTGTGAAAGACTTTATGAGGGCTACTATCCCAAGCACAAGCGTTATTGTAATTATGTTGTCGCCTATGACATTGCCTATGGATATTTCCTGTTCGCCACGAAGGGCTGCAGCCACTGAGACGGCTGTTTCTGGGACTACACAGCCTAAAGCCATTATTGTTAGTCCGGCGTAAAAGTGGCTTAAACCGAAAATTTCAGCCATAGCAGTAGCACTATAAACGAGGAAGAAAGTTCCGGCTATTAGGGCGGTGCCGCCTAAAATCATTATGGCTGCTGGCTTTGCGGTATTTTCTTTCGCTTCGTCTTTGGGCTTTCCGTTGCCATTTCCCTTTCGGATGGAATAGTATATGAATACTGAAAATAGTATATGAATACTGAATAAAGTGCCAAAAAGATTATGCCAATCCACCATGTGACCGCGCCTGTTGACATTGTTAGGAGCATTAGTAGGGCTGCTAAGCCTATCATGAGAAGGCATTCCTTGTTGATGGTGGAGTTTTTCATTTTGAACTCGCCGATTAAGCCGCATATGCCTATGATTAGTGGAACGTTGTAAATGTTTGAGCCTATTATGTTACCGAAAGCCATCTGCGAAGAGCTGAAAACAGCCGCAAAAAGTGAAATAAACAGCTCTGGAGCTGATGTCACGGAGGCTACAAAAACTGTTCCAACAACAACTTTACAGAGGTTTAGACTGTTAGCTAGGCGTGCGGCTGCATTCACTATCTTTTTTGAGCCTATGTATAGGAGCAGTAAACTCGCTATGAAAGCTGCTATACTTAATGGTAGGGTCATATGCAATCCTTTACATTTTTGCTATCATTTTCCCATCACACTTCAAAGTCGAAGATATAAACCTATCTGAGCTTTAGACCTTATATCAAGTATGAGCTAGGCATGTTTTAACAAGATAACCTAGCATAGAAAGCATAGAAATTTATTGACGCGTTGGCGGGATGAAAATCCTAAGCCTGTTCAAGGCGTTCAATTTTTCCCTATCGCCAAGTTTTGCGTCTTCAATAGCCCTTCTCAAGATTTGTATTGATTCGTCCATTGCTTTTCTATCCACGGGGTGGGGGACGCCGTCTTTTCCTCCATAAGCGAAGGAGTATTTAACAGGGTCTTTCCAGCCTGGCTTCTCGCCATAAATTAGCTCGGCTATTAGGGCTAAGCCGCGCACCGTGGCGGCGCCTACGCCTTTAAAGCCTAAGAGTTCCTCATAGTTTCGCGGTTTGAACTCGTAAACTTGTTGTAGGGCTTTCCAGTTTATGTTGGTTGGCATGGATAAGACATCTAGTGGATAATCTGCCCATTGGATTTGGGCTGTTTTTGGGAGCCACTCTTCCAGTGATTTCTGATAGGCTGGGCGTATAGACATTATGAGGCGCATTAGTTTTTTGGGTGGTTCACATGCTAAGCCTACAGAGGCTTTTCTGCAGCCTTCGCTTTCTTTTGCAGTCATGTTTAAGGCTATTTCACGCCGAGCGTCGCCAACGATAGCGTTGTGTGGTTCAACAACAAAGTTTTTAATGTTTTCTGAAAGCCAGTGGTAGCGCCTTGCCGTGCGGTCTTGGGGGCACATTCCTTGTTGTATAACCGCCCATCGCCCGTCCTCGTCGACGAAGAAGGCGTGGTGGTAAAGCTGATAACCTGCTTGAATAGCCGTATTATCAACTTTGGCACTCATTCTGCTGGCGTACTGCAGGCTTTCTATCCTACTATCTGAAAAACCGAATTTTTCGCCAACTAGCCCAATCTCTAGTGGTGTCTGCCTTGAAATTTTCCCCTTTCCACCGCAAACCGCAACGCCATGTTCTTCTGGGATGACTGCTTGCTTCAAAACGCCAGTAACAACTGTTGTCACGCCCGAGGAGTGCCAGTCATAGCCCAAAACACATCCTAGAGCCTGAAACCAGAAGGGGTCTGATAGGCGTTTTAGGAATTCTCCAGTTCCATACTCGTCAATTATTATTGTTACTATTTCTCGGGCTAGTTTTCGCATGCGGACAACTAGCCACTTAGGCGCTTTTCCATAATGGAGGGGAAGCTTAGCCACACCAGTCCTCTGCATTTCGCCCATCAAACCCAAAATATGCTATATTTTCAGCCATATTTTTACCTTGCCAAAAGGTCAATTTTACGTGGCAGCGAACTGCAAAATTGATAGCCCCCTCTAGAAAATTTTGACGGACAAGCTCTATTTGCGCTTAAGAAAACGGTCACAGAAACACTGCCCCTCTAAAATTTCAACGGTAAACATCAATTTTACTAGTTCAGAAAAGTGATATGATACCGGAATTTTGGAGAAAAAGGCACTAGAAAAGGGAAAGCTTATTTCTAAAGGCTAATCCTACTCTTGGCGAGGAAGTATCAAAATGGAGGAGAAGCTTGCAAGCTTTAAGGCTAAATATAAACGCTTCTTGAAGGATGGATGTGGGGATCCACTAGCCCTAAAATCGGAGGCGGAAAGACTTCTGGCTGAAATAAGGGCTAAGGGCGACTATGACCTTGCAAAGGAGCTTGAAGAAATCCTAATAGATTTAACCTTTTCAGTTGAGGAGACGAAGTGCCACTGTCACATGGCAGGTCGCTGTAGATGTTAAAAGGCGGAGAGAAAGAGAGTTTTTATAAAGTTTCTCTTAAAATTTCGAGGATATCCTTGACGGCTATCTTGCCCTCCACTTCTAAAACTTTTATGGCGTCTTCAAGGGTTGTTACGCAGAAGGGGCATGCCACAGCTATGACTTCTGCGCCTAGTTCTAAAGCTTCCTTAACACGGTTTATACATGGCCTCTTTTCTGGCTCGGCTTCCTCTGTCCACACTCTGCCGGCTCCGCCCCCGCAGCAGAAGCTGGCTTCCCTTGTGCGCTTCATTTCGATAAGTTCTAAGCCATTTATTGAGCGGAGAATTTGCCTAGGCTCTTCGTAGATTTGGTTTCTTTTTCCTAGGAAGCATGGGTCATGGTAGGCAACCCGCCTCTTGTATGGTTTTGTGAGTTTAAGTTTGCCCTTTTCTATGGCTTCGGCTAAAAACTGCGTGTAGTGCTGGACGTTTAGCGCTGAATCCTTGTATGGTTTATCGTTCTTGAAGGTGTTGTAACAGTGGGGTGACAGCGTTACAATCCGCTCTGCGTTGAATTTCTGGAACATCGCCAAATTGTGTTCAGCAAGCATTTCGAACAGGCCCTTTTCGCCCATGCGTAGTATGTGGTCTCCGCAGCACCACTCCTCTTCTCCTAAAGTGGCGTAGTCAACGCCGAGCCCGTTAAATATTGTTGCCATCGTTCTGGCTATTTCCTTGTTCCTAACATCATAGGCGGTTGAGCAGCACACGAAGAAGAGAACTTCAGTCCTAGTTACGTTTGGATAAGTTCTAACGTTTAAGCCTTCAGCCCAAGCCATCCGCTTGCTCTGATGCGTCCCCATTGGATTATGATACTTCATAACACTTTCCAGAACATCCTTGACGGTTCTTGGAATGGCCCCCATCTCCACCAGAATACTGCGGTCTTCAACAACAGCGTTTGCGCAATTAACAAGTTTTGGACAGAAAAGCGTGCATGAATTGCATGAGGTGCAGAGCCAAACATTGTCAGTCATGGGCTTAAGCCTCTCATCTAAGCCCTCATCCCTCGAGTCGGCAATAAACCGGTAATTGGTTGTCAAAGCTGAAGGTCCTAGAAACTTTTCATCTATGGCCGCTGGACAAGCGGAATAACAAACCGAACACTTGGTGCAAAGCGTCAAATCCCAATACTTCTTGAGGTCTTCAGGTGACTGCGTAAACTCTTCAGGCTTTTTGATGGCTTCAGCTGACTTAATGAGTACCGTTTTTATTTTCCTAAAGTTTTGGAAGAAGGGTTGTATATCAACAACCAAGTCCTTTACAACTGGAAGATTTGACAAAGGCTCAATGGTTATCGTGTCGGCGTTGAGGTCCAGAACCTGCGTATAACAGGCAAGCATTGGTTTGCCATTAATGTTTACTGCGCAGCTTCCACATATCCCCATCCTACATGAGTGCCTAAAAGTGAGAGTTTCATCCAAATTTTCCTTAATATAGTTGAGCACGTCTAGGATTGTTGTTCCACGGCGGATGGGTACCTTAAATGTGGAAGTGTAATGCTTATTCTTGTCTGGGTCGTAACGGCGAATTCTGAATTCGACAACCTTGACAACATCACCATTCATTTGAGGAACCTCCTAATACTTTCTGGCTGCGGGCTGCCACTTTGTAATTGTGACTGGAATATAATCGAGTCTTGGGCCTTCCACGGTGTAATGTGCCAGTGTGTGGACAAGCCATTTCTCGTCGTCGCGGTTTGGATAGTCAAGCCTTGAATGGGCTCCCCGTGACTCAGTTCTTGCCAATGCATTGATAACGGTGACTTCAGCCAAGTCCAGCATAAAGTCAAGTTGAAGGGCAGCCGTAAATCCTGTATTGAAGGTTTTACCCCTATCTTCAACCTTTATGTGTTTAAAGCGTTCCTTGAGCATTCTAACCTCTTTTAAGGCGCTTTTCAGCCCTTCGCCTGTTCTGAAAATCCAAACTTTAGCGTTCATAAGCCTTCTCATCTCATCCCTCAATTGGGGAACTCTCTCATCGCCTTCGCTTCCGAGGATTCCGTCGAAAACCCGTTTTTCTTCAGCCAAAGCCTTCCCCTCTGGGAATTCATGAAAACTGGCGGACATGGCATATTTCGCTGCTTCTTCTCCGGCGACTGCCCCAAAAACTAGGCATTCAGCCGTTGAGTTTGTTCCAAGTCTGTTGGCGCCATGGAGGCTTAGACATGAGCATTCACCTGCGGCGTACAAACCCCTAATGGGCGTTTCGGTTCTTATGTTGGCTTTAATTCCGCCCATAGAATAGTGGGCTGCTGGATGAATTGGTATAGGCTCCTTAACAGGGTCAACTCCACCAAGCCTTATAGCGACATCCCTTATGAGCGGTAACCTCTCGTTAATCTTCTCCTCGCCTAAATGTCTAAGGTCTAAAGCAATGTAAGGTCCATAAGGACCCGTAAAGGCTCTTCCTTCGAGGATTTCTGTCTGCTCAGCCCTCGAAACCACATCGCGAGGGGCTAGTTCCATCTTTTCCGGGGCATAACGCTTCATAAAACGTTCTCCAAGAGCGTTCAACAAATACCCGCCCTCACCCCGCGCACCCTCAGTGATTAGTACGCCTGAGGGCACTAGGCCTGTCGGGTGAAACTGAACAAACTCCATGTCTTCGAGGGGTGCTCCGGCACGGTAGGCCATAGCCATGCCGTCGCCTGTTGTTGTGTGGGAGAAGGTTGTAAACTCGTATATGCGTTCATGTCCACCGGTAGCCATTATAACGGCTTTAGCCTTGAAGGCGTGCATTTCGCCGGTTTTGAGCTCTATGGCTGTTAAGCCAACCACAATGTTATCTTCAACTATAAGCGATGTGGTAAACCACTCATCGTAAAACTTCACATTATCGTAGGTTGTTGCTTTCCCGTAAAGCGTGTGCATTTCATGAAAACCTGTCATGTCAGCTGCAAAGCAAGCCCTTGGATATGTGTGTCCGCCGAAGGGGCGCTGGTCTATTTTCCCGTCTGGTGTGCGGCTCCACGGGCAGCCCCAATGCTCCATCAAAATAATTTCCTTTGGGGCTTGCCTAACAAAGAACTCAACAACGTCCTGGTCTGCTAGGTAGTCGGCACCCTTCACTGTGTCGAAGGCGTGAAGGTCAAAGGAGTCCTTCTCCCGCATAACAGCAGCTGTTCCACCCTGCGCACAAACAGAATGTGACCTCAAAGGGTGAAGCTTCGAAATTACAGCTATGTCCAACTTATTGCTGAACTCCGCGGCTGCCACTGCGGCCCTTAAACCAGCCAAGCCCGCGCCAACAATAACTATGTCATGGGCATGCTTCTCCATTACTATACCAGCCAATTTTGAAGGGAATACCCTAGTTTCACCTTCTAACGTTTATATTTTTCCAGCCCAACTTCAACGTTTAAAACTTGAATTTTAAAGCGAAGCTCATAAATTGTTAAAAGCAACGGTGTAACTAGTTAAGGGCGGAGATGTTCAAAAAGGTTTTAGTTGCAAATAGGGGAGAAATTGCTTTAAGGGTGATTAGGGCATGCCGGGAACTCGGCATTAAAACAGTCGCCGTATACTCAGAGGCGGATGCCGACTCCCTCCATGTTCAGTATGCTGATGAATGTTATTTTATAGGTGCAGCGGAGCCCAGCCAAAGCTACTTGAACATAGACAAAATAATTGAAACAGCCAAAAAATCTGGCTGTGAAACCATCCACCCAGGATACGGCTTTTTATCCCAAATTCCAGCCTTCGCAGAGGCATGTGTGAAAAACGGTTTAGAGTTTATAGGGCCTCCAGCTGAAGTTCTAAAGAAAATGGGGAACAAGGTTGAGGCTAGAAAAGCCGCTGCGGAAGCCGGAGTGCCAGTTATCCCCGGAAGCCTAAAACCCGCCAGTTGCCCGAAGGAAGCTATAGAAATAGCTGAGGAGGTTGGTTATCCAGTTTTAGTTAAAGCTGTTTACGGAGGCGGTGGTAAAGGCATGCGCCTCGTTAAAAATGAGGAGGGAATGCGTCAAGTCTTAGAAACTGCAGCTTTGGAGGCGCAATCCTCCTTTGGAAGCCGTGAAATCTACGTGGAAAAGTTTCTTCCAAGGGCGAGGCACATAGAATTCCAAATATTAGCCGACAAAAAGGGGAGGGTTATCCACCTAGGAGAGAGGGAATGCTCAATTCAAAGACGCTATCAGAAACTCATTGAAGAGACGCCGTCACCATTTATGACGGCGGAACTGCGGAAGGAGATGGGTGCATCAGCAGTAAAAATCGCAAAAGCCATAAAATATGTTAATGCCGGAACTGTCGAGTTCCTGGTCGATCAGCATGGTAATTATTACTTTTTGGAGATGAACACGAGGCTTCAAGTGGAACACCTAATAACCGAAATGGTGACGGGCATAGACATAGTCAAAGAGCAGATTAAAATTGCCGCCGGTGAAGAACTCGCATATAGACAGAGAGACATAAAAATCCATGGACACGCCATTAACTGCAGAATAAACGCCGAAGACCCCTACGAAAATTTCACACCATCTCCTGGAACAGTCACAAATTTGCGCTTGCCAGGCGGCCCAGGAGTTAGAATCGACACACACCTTTACGTTGGCTACACGGTGTCAGTCTTTTATGACTCGTTGGTTGCGAAGCTGGCTGTTTGGGGTTTAAACCGCTCTGAAGCCATAAAGAGAATGCGCAACGCCCTAGACGAATTCGTTATAGAGGGAGTTAAGACCACAATTCCATTCCATAAGAGGATAATGGAAGACAAGGACTTCTTGAGAGGCAACATTCACATAAACTTCGTCGACGAGGGAATTGAAAAGCTTCTACCAAGAAAGGCTTTAACAGAGGAGGAGATAGCAGCACTAACAGCAGTTCTGGCTAACCAAGCGGGCGAAGCCAAAATAAAGGCGTTGATTCCAAGGCGCGAACAGAGAGGAATTTCTCTCTGGAAGCTTGCTGGTAGAAGCAGGGGGCTGAGGCGAACCCTTTGAAAATCCACGAGGTTTTAGTAAACAAGAAGGCACATAATGTTAAGGTTTTGAAAAGGGAGAATGGCTCTTTCATAGTTGATGTTGACGGGAAAACTGTTGAAGTTAAATTTGCAAACTCTGGAAGTGGAAAATTTTCTTTAGAGATAAACAGCGAGAAATTTCACGCAGAGCTTTTGAGGCTTTCCGGAAAAACTATGCGGGTTAAGGTTGGCGAGAAAACCTTCGAGGTTCAATATCCCACACCAACATTTAAACCGGAAACTCCGAAAATTGAGTCACTTTCCACTTTCTCTAAAAAGCCTACAGTTAGCCTTGCCGTTGGGAAGGATGCCGTCTTAGCCCCCATAGCTGGAAGAATTATAGCGTTAAAAGTTGGCGTTGGCCAGAAAGTCTCCAAGGGAGACTGCATATGTGTTTTAGAAGCCATGAAGATGGCAAATGAAGTTGCAGCGCCAAAAGATGGAATTGTTAAAGAAATCCTAATCTCTGAAGGGGCTGTTGTAAATAAAGGAGATGTTTTGGCGGTTATCGCCTAGAAACTTTTTATAACAAGGAACCACTGCATTTAAACCTCAAGCAAGGATTGGAGTCGAATGTGAATGTTTACCGGTATGGATCATGTTGGCGTGGCTGTTAAAAATTTGGACGATGCCATTAGTGTTTACCGCGACATTCTTGGCTTCAAGCTTCTAGGAATCCATGTCTTAACAGAGCGGAAGGTTAAGGTGGCTTTCCTCTCAACAGGCGGTGAGACTCAAATTGAGCTTTTAGAACCTTTGGGCAGTGATAGCCCAGTTGCAAAATTTCTTGAAAGTCGAGGTGAAGGAATCCACCACATAGCCGTAAAAGTGGATAACATCGAAAAAACTTTAGAAGAGCTTAAAAAGAAAGGCGTTATGCTCATTGACGAGAAGCCGAGGGCTGGTGCTGAGGGAAAGAAGATAGCCTTTATCCACCCAAAAAGCACAAAGGGTGTTTTGCTGGAACTTGTGATGTTGTAGAAGTGAGGAAGATCGAACCAGTCAAATTGGAGGCTGAAGTTTTCTGCGTCCCATTAAGACAGCCCTTCTCATCCAATTTTTCCACTCCTTTGCAAGCGGCATCTTAGGAGTTATAATACCATTAATAATGAAGGAGAGACGCATAGACATAGTCCTAATAGGCTTCGTTTTCGCAGCCATGCCCCTAATAATGCAGCTTGGGAGAATGTTCTTTGCCACTCTTTCAGACTTTTTT
>FMJZ01005589.1_pt1 | contig 22531 bp, 16 predicted proteins | sample 1987881 | NCBI WGS metagenome assembly FMJZ01 (sample SAMEA4378227, study PRJEB15110) | soil metagenome | biome: soil; feature: Field; material: Soil | place: India | collected 2015-03-11 | depth 0 m
GTCTACGGCGTCGCCACGTTCTACGCGCAGTTCAAGCTCACCCCCTCGGGGCGTCGGCGCGTCATGATCTGTCGCGGCACCGCTTGCCATGTGCGTGGCGGCTCGCGCATCCTCGCTGAAGTGCAGAGACGATTGGGCTTGCAAGAGGGCCAGACTTCTCCAGACTTGGAATACACTCTGGAGACCGTCGCTTGCATCGGGGCTTGCGCTCTTGCGCCCTGCTTGATGATCAATCAAGAAGTCCACGGCCGGTTGAATACCCTGAAGATCGCAGCCATCTTCGGTGATAGAGGTGATGGCCATGTCTGAGCGTCTGGTGCAGATCTGTCAAGGGACCGGCTGTATATCCGCAGGTTCGCAGAAGATCGCGGAGGCTTTGGCCAAGGAAGCGGCGCGCCGAGGCCTCCACGTCCAGATCAAACGCACCGGCTGCCACGGTTTCTGTCAGCGCGGACCTATCGTCATTTTCGAGCCAGACGGGATCTTTCACTCGGCCGTGCAAGACGCCGAAGAGCTGGTTGAGGCGCTCGAGGCGGGGCGTGCCGTGGAGCGGCTCTTCTATCGCGATCCTGCTACCGACAAGCCGATCTCCCACTACCGCGAGATCCCCTTCTATAAGAACCAGCAGCGCGTTCTCCTGCGCAACTGCGGCCACATAGACCCCGAAAATATCGAAGACTATATCGCGGTTGGGGGCTACCAAGCGCTGCGCCAGGCGCTCTTCGAGATGACACCTGAGGCGGTCATCGAACAAGTACAGCGTTCTGGGCTGCGCGGGCGTGGGGGGGCGGGCTTTCCTACGGGGCGCAAGTGGGAGCTCTGCCGCCAAGCGCCGGACCGGGAAAAATATATCATCTGCAACGCCGATGAAGGCGATCCCGGAGCCTTCATGGATCGCTCGCTGCTGGAGGCCGATCCGCACTCGGTTTTAGAAGGAATGCTGATCGCCGGTTATGCCATTGGCGCTCAGAAAGCTTATATCTATGTGCGCGCCGAGTATCCATTAGCTGTCAAGCGTCTCCGCATGGCTGTCGCCCAGGCCCGCGAGCACGGGCTCTTAGGCACGCAGATTTTGGGGAGCAGTTTCGATTTTGACATAGAGATCTTCGAAGGTGCGGGCGCTTTCGTCTGCGGTGAGGAAACGGCTCTGATCGCTTCGATTGAGGGCAAGCGCGGGATGCCTCGTCCCCGCCCACCCTATCCTGTCCAAGCCGGCCTCTGGGGGAAGCCTACGAATATTAATAACGTCAAGACTTATGCAAGCGTGCCCGTCATCATCCGTCACGGGGCTGAGTGGTATGCCCGGATCGGGACTGAGCACAGCAAGGGGACGGCTATCTTCTCATTGACCGGCAAGGTCGCCAACTGCGGGCTGGTCGAGGTCCCCATGGGCACCACGCTCGCTCAAATTATCTATGACATTGGGGGCGGTATCCCCAACGGCAAGGCCCTGAAAGCAGCTCAGATCGGCGGGCCATCAGGAGGGTGCTTGCCCGCAAGTCTCTTAAATACTCCGGTGGACTTCGATTCGCTGACTGAGCTGGGCGCGATGATGGGCTCCGGCGGGTTAGTAGTCATGGACGAAGACACGTGTATTGTGGACATCGCCCGCTACTTCTTGGACTTCACTCAGAAAGAATCGTGCGGCAAGTGTGCGCCGTGCAGATTGGGCACCAGGCAGATGCTCAATATTTTAGAGAAGATCACGCAAGGACGCGGCCAGATGGAAGATTTAGCTCGATTGGAACGCCTAGCACAATCTGTTAAGGCCGGCTCGCTCTGCGGATTGGGCCAGACCGCCCCCAATCCCGTCTTAACCACGTTGCGCTACTTCCGTGAAGAGTACGAGGAGCATATCAAATATAAGCGCTGTCGCGCGGCCGTCTGCAAGGGCTTGGTGAAAGCCCCGTGCAGCCATACGTGCCCGGCCGAGATCGACGTGCCGCGCTATGTCAGACTGATCGCTGCGGGGCGCTTCGCCGATGCTGTAGCTGTCATCCGTGAGAAGATCCCCTTCCCGTCTGTGTGCGGGTTGGTCTGCTTCCATCCCTGCGAGGCCAAGTGTCGTCGTGCGCTCATCGACAAAGCGATTGCGATCCGGGCGCTCAAGCGCGCTGCGGCCGAGCGCGACGACGGACGCTGGAAGCTGCGCGTGAAGCGCAGTTTCCCCACGGGCAAGCGTGTCGCTATCGTTGGGGCTGGGCCGGCGGGCTTGACGGCAGCGTATTATCTCGCGCGCAAAGGACACTCTGTCACGGTCTTTGAGGCGTTTGAAAAGCCCGGTGGCATGATGCGCTACGGCATCCCCGAATATCGTCTGCCCCATGATATCTTGGACGCTGAGATCGACGAGATCGAAGCCCTGGGCGTCGAGATCCTCACGGGGACGAAGATCGAGTCGTTAGAGCAATTAGCAGGCTTTGATGCGGTCTTTCTCGCGCTTGGTGCGCATCGCGGGATGAAGTTGGGCATCCCCGGCGAAGACGAAGTCGGCGTGCTCGACTGCATTGATTTTCTGAGAAGAGTGAAGTTGGGCTATCGTGTGGAGCTGGGCGAGCGTGTCGCTATCATTGGTGGTGGCAATGCTGCAATAGACGCGGCGCGCACGGCGTTGCGGCTCGGAGCCAAGACAATGGTGCCGGCATCCGATGCTGACCAAGAAGTCTTAGACGCGTCGCGAATGGCGCGGCGCCTGGGCGCCAAGGAGGTACGCATTATCTACAGAAGAAGCTCAGCAGAGATGCCTGCCAGTCCCGAAGAAGTTCAAGAAGCGCTTGCTGAGGGTGTGCAAATCGAGTTTCTCACCGCGCCCGTCAAGATGACCAAAGAGAACGGGTCTATCAGATTGGACTGCGTGCGCATGAAGCTAGGCCCGGTGGATGCCAGCGGGCGACGCCGATCCGAGCCGATCCCCGGCAGCGAGTTCAGCCTCTATGTAGATCGAGTCATCTCGGCCATTGGCGAAGCGCCTGAGATCCCAGAGGGCTTTAGGCTAAGACAAACAAAATGGAACACGCTGATCGTAGACCCCGATACGCTGATGACCGAGCGTCCGGGGGTCTTCGCCGGCGGTGACGTCGTGACCGGGCCGGCGTCAGTGATCGAAGCGATTGCTGCGGGGCGGCGGGCTGCAAGTTCGATAGATAAATATCTCGGCGGCGACGGCGACATCTCCGAGACGCTTATCGATCCTCAAGAAGATGTGCCCTTTGAGCTCGAAGAGGGCGAGCGTCCGCGCGTGCCTATGCGGACCCTCAGAATTCAAGAACGCCTGGGAGGCTTCCGGGAGGTCGAGCTGGGCTACACTGCTGAAGAAGCGATCTCTGAAGCAAAACGCTGCTTGATGTGCGACCTGGAGGAGCGATGACCATGAACACAACAGCGACTCTAAAAGAAGTCGAGACGATCACCCTGACGATTGACGGGGTCACGGTCAAGACCAAAGCTGGGCGAACTGTGCTTGAAGCGTGTCGCGAAGCGGGGATCTATCTGCCCACGCTCTGCTATGATCCCGACTTAGAGCCGTATGGAGGGTGTAGGCTTTGCGTCATTGAAGTTGAGGGGCTCCGCGGCCTGCTTGCGGCCTGCACACTACCAGCCGAAGAAGGGATGATCGTGCGTACAGAGTCTGATAGGATCACAAACGTTCGGCGGGCCACACTCGAGCTCATCTTATCGGACCACGAAGGCGATTGCCTGACGTGCCCGAAGAATGGCCACTGCAAGTTGCAAGAAGTTTCAAGCTACTTGGGGGTAGATTACAGGCCAGAGCGCCTGCATGTCTCAAGGCGCCCCGTAGACTCGAGCAACCCCTTCTTCCTCTTCGACCCTAACAAGTGTATTTTGTGCGGGATTTGTGTTCGCACATGCGCTGAGGTCACCGGCGCGCACGCGATCAATTTTGCCTGGCGTGGTATAGAGACAAAGATCGCCCCATGCGGCGGTGGGCTCTGGGTTGACTCAAACTGCGAGTCCTGTGGTGAGTGTGTGGTGCGATGCCCCACAGGGGCTTTAGTTCCAAAGGACCTTCAAAGGGCCTCGCGAACGGTCAAATCCGTCTGCCCGTATTGTGGGGTTGGCTGCACAATCTATTTGGGTGTGCGTGGTAATCGCATTGTGAGCGTTGAGGGCGATCGCGCGAGCCCGGTCAACAAGGGGCAGCTCTGTGTGAAGGGGCGCTTCGGCATCCCTGAAGCGGTGCACTCGCCCCATCGCCTCAAAAAGCCTTTAATAAAGAGAGACGGCAAATTCTTTGAAGCAAGCTGGGACGAGGCTCTTGATCTCATTGCGCAAAAGTTTGGTGAGATCAAGTCGCGCTATGGCGGTGAGGCTTTGGGCGTGATCGCATCCGCGAGAATCGCAAACGAAGCGAATTATTTGGCACAAAAGCTCGCGCGGGCTGTCTTCGGCACAAACAAGGTGGACTGTTGCGCAAGAATCTGTCATGCTCCAAGCGTCCATGGGCTCTTGCGCTCTTTTGGGAGTGGCGCGATGACAAACTCCATCGGCGAGATAGAAGACGCTCACACAATTCTATTAATTGGCTCAAACACAACGGAGGCTCACCCTACTGCTGGCTTCCGCATTCGCAGAGCGGTGCAGAGGGGAGCGAAGCTCATCGTCGCCGACCCGCGTGAAATTGAACTCGCTAAGATCGCCGATGTGCACTTACCATTGCGCCCAGGCACGGATATCACTTTAGCCAACGCCATGGCGCATCACATCATAGCGTCTGGCCTGCACAATAAGAAATTCATTGAAGAAAGAACAGAGGGCTTTGAAGAGTTCTGGGCGGTTGTGCAAAGATACACGCCAGAATACGCCGAGAAGATCACTGGTGTCCCGGCAGAAAAAATTAAGCAAGCTGCCGAGCTCTACGCCCGCGGCAAGCCTGGGATGATCATCTACTGTTTAGGGGTGACGGAGCACCGCACGGGCGTCATCTCAGTGCAAAGTATTGCCAATCTTGCGCTAATCACGGGCTTTGTGGGGCTGCCTTCTTCGGGTGTCAACCCGCTGCGCGGGCAAAATAACGTGCAGGGCGCGTGCGACATGGGGGCGATACCAGAGTTTTTGCCTGGCTATCAGCGCTGGGATAACCCGGAGCACGTCAAGAAGTTCGAAGACGCCTGGGGCGTGCAGCTGCCAAAGACATCTGGCTATTATCCACTTATCTTCTGCTCACGCATGTGGGACGACATTCTCAATGGCAATCTTCATGGGCTCTACGTCATCGGGGAGGACGTGGCTTTAACAGAGGCGAACATAAGCAAAGTGCGCAGAGCCCTGCAGAGACTCGATTTCTTAGTTGTGCAAGAGCTCTTTATGACGCCGACGGCTGAGCTTGCGCATGTCGTTTTGCCAGCGGCGAGCTTCGCTGAGATAGATGGCACTTTTACAGATTCAGAGCGGCGTGTCCAGCGCGTGAGAAAAGCCGTACCATCACCGGGGGAGTGCAAGCCCGACTGGCAGATCATCTGTGAGATCTCCAATAGATTAGGGTACCCCATGAACTATCAAAGCGCAGAAGAAGTCTTTGAAGAATTGCGCAGGCTTATGCCCATCTACGGCGGCATGACTTACAAGCGCTTGGACGAAAATAACGGCCTGCAGTGGCCCTGCCCAGATGAAAAACATCCCGGTACAAGATTCTTGCACAAAGACAAATTCACGCGAGGCCTAGGCAAGCTTGCAGGGATAGAACAAGAGCCCCCTGCTGAGGTCCCAGACGAAGAGTATCCCCTCTTGCTGACGACGGGAAGGGTCTTGCATCACTACAATTGCGCGAGCATGACAGGCCAAGTCCCCGGGCTCGTGCAATTGGTGCCGGAGAACTTCGTCGAGATCTCCCAGCAAGATGCTGAAGCGCTCGGCCTCAAAGGGGGCGAGCTGGTGCGTGTCGTCAGTCGTCGTGGTGCCGTCAGAGCGCGTGTGAAGATACGCCAGATCGCCGAAGGCGTCGTCTTCATGCCCTTTCACCATAAAGAAGAGCCGACCAATCTCATCACCAACGATGCGCTCGACCCCATCTGCGGCACAGCGGAAGTCAAAGCGTGTGCGGTGCGCATTGAGCGAATCTAAAGACTCGATCTGAGTCTTCCAGCGATCTCGCGGAGTTGGGCTAGTTTTGCTTCCGCATCAGCTTCGGTGAAGAGCTTGGTGCCTAAGCCGCACGGCGGCGTGATGAGATCGCCCCACTGAAAGTCTTTAATGTCTTCAGCTCTTTGAATCCCCCACGCTATGCGCTTGCCCTTGCGGTCTTTATAGTATTTCGTGATATCGTACTTGGATGCATCGAAACTAATAATATCAATAGCAGCGTCGAAGAGTTTGTCCCATTGCATGTTGCCGCAGATGTGTACGCCCCTAAGAACTGAAAAACTTTCAAAGATCGGAGCCCACAGGCGCTCGTAGTCAAAGCCCACATAGCCCAACGAGGGCTCGTCTAAGAATAGAATAATCTCGTGCGCACGCAGGTCTTTGACGATGCTCTCAATATGGGTGTAGATTCTGAGCAGCGCGTCGTTCTCTTCGTACCCTGCAGCGATGAGCGTGGCCGGGCCGATGCATTGAATCTTTACTGTCTCGAACTCATATGTTTTGAATTTCTCTAGGCAGCTCAGATGCCCCGGGTTTTTGATAGAGTGCAGCATGGCGTCGCCCAGGGCCGTGAGCTCCGGCAGGAACGGGATATCGTGCTGAAGGCTGTATGCCATAGCTTGATCGACATTACGGAACGGCAGTGAGCCGATCTGGGTTATGCAAGCTCGGCGAGCTTCGTATATTGAGCTGTGCCGATGATCATCTTCTTGGCTGCTGTGAATCATAGTTTTTAGTGACAAACTCTTCTATGATTATAAAAAGAAATCAGAACAATGGCGAGGTGAGCTATGGCCGTAATCATTGACGGCAAGCAAGTTGCGCAGCAGATCCGTGACGAACTGAAGAGAGAGGTCGCGCAGCTCCAGCAAAAGCACGGCATCACGCCGGGTCTGGCTGCCGTGCTCGTCGGAGAGAATCCCGCTTCTAAAGTCTACGTCAATATGAAAGCGAAGGCGTGTGAGGAGACGGGAATTTATTCTCAAAAGATTCACTTGCCCACGGATACCCCGCAAGAGAAGCTGATCGAGCTCATTCGCGGTTTGAATCAAGATAAGCGTATTCACGGGATCTTGGTGCAGCTGCCTCTCCCCGATCATCTCGATCAGCACACGGTCTTGCACGAAGTCAGCCCTGATAAGGACGTCGACGGCTTTCATCCCATCAATCTAGGGAAATTACTCTCGGCCAAGTTCTGGGAGGAGCTGCCGACGTTTGTGCCGTGCACGCCCGCCGGGTGCATCAAGCTTATAGAGTCGACGGGGACGCAGATCGAGGGCAAGAATGCTGTTGTTGTCGGGCGCAGCGTGATTGTGGGCAAGCCCGTAGCCATGCTCTTGCTCGCCAAGCAAGCGACAGTGACGATAGCTCACTCGCGCACGAAGAATCTCAAAGAGGTCTGTCGTCAGGCGGATATTTTAGTTGTCGCGGCGGGGCGGCCCAAGCTCGTTACTGCTGACATGATCAAGCCGGGAGCTGTCGTCATTGACGTTGGGGTCAACCGCGTGGGCGAGAAGCAGTTAGTAGGTGACGTCGACTTTGAAGCTGCAAAAGAAGTCGCAGGTTTTATTACCCCGGTGCCCGGCGGCGTCGGCCCCATGACGATCGCGATGCTTCTGAAAAACACGGTCGAGTCTGCCAAGCGCACCGCGAGCGCGTGATCCATGAACCTGCGTGCCAAAGAGCGAATTTTTGTTGTGATACTTGTGCTCTTTATCGTTCTCCATCTTGATCTGTGGGGTTGGGGACGCATCGAGCCGCTGCTCTTCGGCTGGATTCCCTATCACATATGGTATCACGGGCTGCTCACGCTCGGAGTCGCTCTGTGTATGATCTGGCTTGTTGTCAGGGTCTGGCCGAGGGACAGTTCGAAGTGCTAATCTACAATAACGAGTGAGGAAGAGCGTGTGGTGACCCTAAGAAAATAAGGAGGGAATAATCTCAGAGAGCTTACCCGATGGGCAGGTCTACTTACCGTAGGGACACAGTATGACTGAGATCACGATAGACGTACTCGCGATTGCTGGGATATATCTGTTCGTTCTCTTAGGTATCGGCTGGTGGAGCTATAAGAGAACATTGCCGACGCCGGAGGATTTCTTCATGGCTGGGCGGGCCTTCGGCCCCGTCGTGCTCATCTTCGCCGTCTATGCAACTAATATGACAGCGTTCTATATGCTGGGCACCCCCGGTAACGCCTATCGCCAGGGGATCGGCACCTACGGGTACATCGCGTTTGCGTCGGCGTTCGTCATCCCCGCGATGTTCTATCTCATCGGGTATCGCGCGTGGCTCGTCGGCAAGAAATACGGCTACATGACGCCACCGGAGCTTTTGGGGGCGCGCTATGAAAGCCCCGCGATAGCCCTCGTGCTCTTTGTGCTCTTGGTCTTGTATACCGTCCCGTATATTGTGACGTCAGTCATCGGGGCAGGGCTGGCCCTCGAATCGCTTGGCAAGGTCCCGTATCTTTGGGGTGCAGCAGGCGTCCTGCTCGTCACCATGCTCTATACAGTCTTCGGGGGGATGCGCGGCACAGCCTGGACGAGCGTCTTTCAGGGATTGGTCTTTATTGTCATTGGGCTGTTGGCGTTCGTGCTGATCGCCAACGCCTTAGGAGGCTTTGCTACGATCACGCAGAGAGTCTACGCTGAACGCCCAGAATTGCTTCAGAGAACTGGAAACTTCGATCCCAAAGATTGGTTCAGTTTTCTGTTTATTGCACCCCTGGCTGTCATTGCTTTTCCCCATGTCTTTATGCGGCTGCTCACCGGCAAGAGCGAGCGCACTCTCAAAGCCCTCACGGTCGTCTATCCCCTGCTCTTTCTGCTGACGTGGCCCCCGGTGATCTATATCGGGCTGTGGGGGAGCGTCGTCATTCCGGGGCTAGACGCGAAAAGCTCCGATGCGATCTTGCCCATGATGATCGCGCGATTTCTTCCGCCGGTGATGCTGGGGCTCGGCTTAGCTGCGATCTGGGCGGCCATTATGTCGACTCTCGACGCGATGATGCTGACATTAAGCACGATGCTCACGCGCGATCTACTTGCTCGGTTCTTCCCCCGCTATGTGCGGGAGCAGGGGCGCGAAGTCCTTCTTGGAAAGCTCTTTATAATCGTGATCGCTCTCTTAGCGTTTGCTGGGGCGCTGCTCCGCCCCGGCACCATCTATGATATTGCCAAATTTGCTTTTACTGGGTATTCCCTCACCGTGCCGGCGATGCTCGCAGCGTTCTACTGGAAGCGCAGCACCGCCTGGGGGGTGCTTGCCTCTCTTGGTGTACCCCATCTGCTCTTACCCTTTTATTACTTCACGCCGTATTTCTCGTGGAGCACATTCGGCTTCCTTCCTGTTGTGCCGTTAATGGTGCTCTCGGTTGTGCTCTTGGTGCTCGTCTCGCTCTGGACACGCCCGCCTTCAGCACAGACTGTCCAGCGTTTCTTTGGGTCTTTCCTTTGACTGGAATCAGATTTTCTGATGATCTCTCTCATAGCCTGAGCACATTCACAAATCTACAATTAGCTATATAGAAGATTGGGGAAAAGAATTTATGCTGGGGGCTCAGGTAGGAGATCGCCGACTTACAGCACAGTCTCTGGATTTTCTCAAAGTGATCGAGGCGCACAGTGGTGAGCCCGTCCGACGCTGCTTCCAATGCGATCGCTGCGCTACGGGCTGCCCCATGACTTCGTATATGCAGCACACCCCAAACGAGCTCTTTCGGCTCATTCAGCTTGGAGCGAGAGAGACTGTGCTCTCCAGTAATGCGTTCTGGTTTTGTGTTTCGTGTTATACGTGCTCGGTGCGCTGCCCAAATGATATCGATATCGCGCATGTGATGGACACGCTGCGCGAGTTCTCGCTGCGCGAGGGCTTCGCGCCGGCGCTGCCTCAAGCGCGTGATTTCCATGAGCTCTTTTTAGACTGTGTGCGCCGAGGCGGGCGGGTGAGCGAGCTGGAGCTGATGGCCCGCTACAATCTTAAGTTGAGAAAGCCGTTGGCACGAGCGGCGTTGGGCTGGGAGCTGTTGCGCAAGGGACGTCTGGAGCTATTGCCCAAGGGAACGAGAGAGTTGCGTAAGCTCTTTGCACGGGCAAAGGAGCAGCGATGATGCGCTTCTATCCAGGTTGCACCCTCAGCTCATCGGCGAAGCCCTATAAGCGCTCACTCGACTGGGTCTGGAAGCGCCTAAGGATCGAGATGACAGAGCTTCCAGGCTGGACGTGCTGCGGCGCGACTTCAGCGCACGCTCTGCACAAAGACTTAGCATACGCACTGCCCGCGCGCAATTTAGCGATCGCTCACGAGCTCGGAGATGATCTGGTGGTCGCGTGCTCGGCGTGCTATAGTCGTCTGAAAATTACTCAGAAAGCTCTTGAGAACCCGCAGACCCGCGAGCGCATCTCCAGATTGATCGCGGGAGTTCTCCCTTCCTCTTTAGGGAAGGGGGCTGGGGGGTTAGGTCAACATGTGCAGATAAAAAATATTCTCGAAGTGCTCAGTGAGCACGCGCCGCGCATTCAAAAAGAAAAGACGAAAGCGCTCGAGGGCCTGAAAGTTGCGTGCTACTATGGGTGCTTGGCGACGCGCATTCCACGAGTCGAAGGCTTCGACGACCGCGAGAACCCCATGCTGATGGAGCGGCTCGTCTCAGCTGCTGGGGCAGCAGCTCTCGATTGGCCGGCAAAGACATTATGTTGCGGCGCGAGCTTTTCAGTTATTAACGAAGCGATTGCGCTGAAGATGTGCGCTCAGATTTTAGAGATGGCGCGGCGGTGTCACGCTGATCTGCTGGTGACATCGTGTCCATTCTGTCAGTACAATCTCGACTGGGCCCAGTGGGTTCTCTCTCAGCCGAAGATCCCCGTGTTGTTCGTCACGCAGCTTGTGGGCTTGGCCCTGGGGGGCAGTGAGAGAGACCTGATGCTTGGATCTAACCTAACCCCTCTGTCCCCTGCTCTACGACGAAGGGGGTGCTCCCCTCCCTCTTTAGGGGAGGGGCTGGGGGAGAGATCACTATGAGCGAGATCAAGCACGGCGCTGTCGCTGTTGTTGGCGGCGGGATCGGGGGCATCCAAGCCGCCCTCGATCTGGCTGATTCTGGGTTTTATGTCTATCTCATCGAAGAGGGCCCGGCCATCGGCGGGCGCATGGCCCAATTAGATAAAACTTTCCCGACCAACGACTGTGCCATGTGCATGCTCTCGCCCAAGCTCGTCGAAGTCGGGCGCCACCCTAATGTCCAGATCATCGCGCTCGCCTCGGTCGAAGCGCTCCAAGGACAACCCGGAAATTTCCAAATAACTCTTCGTCAGCGCCCACGCTATGTAGACATTACTCGGTGTATCGCGTGCGGACGGTGCATCGCCTCGTGCGTCTACCAAGACGCGAAGTTTCCCAGCGAGTTTGATGTAGGCCTGGGCAAGCGCAAGCCCATCTATATTCCCTTCCCCCAGGCTGTGCCCCTCGCTGCTGTTGTTGATCCGCAGACGTGTATCTTCTTCAAGTCAGGGCGCTGCCCGCAGCACTGCCTCAAAGCTTGTGAGCGCCAGGCGCTCGATTTTTCGCAGACTGAAAGAATCTTTACGCTCGACGTAGGGGCAGTGATCTTGGCACCAGGGTTTGAGCCGTATGATGCTCGCCTCGTTGGGGAGTACGGCTTTGGGCGCTGTGCGAACGTGCTGACGGCTCCGCAGTTTGAGAGATTGCTCAGCGCTTCTGGCCCGACGATGGGCAAGGTCCTAAGGCCATCTGATAGCAAAGCCCCGAAGAGAGTCGCGTTCATTCAGTGCGTTGGCTCGCGCGATCTGCGCCATCAAAGCTACTGCTCGGCTGTCTGCTGTATGTACGCGACTAAAGAAGCCATCGTCGCCAAAGAGCACGATCACGCCATCGAGCCGACGATCTTCTATATTGATTTGCGAGCGTACGGCAAGGGCTTTGAAGCTTTAGTTAAACGAGCGCAAGCAGAGCACGGCGTGCGCTACGTGCGCTCGATGATCTCACACGTCACTGAAATCCCGGAGACGAAGAACTTGCTCGTGCGCTATCGAGACGAGTCGGGCTCTCTGAAAGAAGAAGAGTTTGACTTGGTCGTGCTCGCCGTGGGGATGCGTCCAAGCGCCAAGGGGCAAGAATTAGCGCGCAAGCTCGACATAGAACTCAACGAGCACGGCTTCGCCAAGACAAGTCTTTTCAATCCCGTTATGAGCACGCGGGAGGGCGTCTTCGTCACGGGGGCATTCACAGGGCCGAAAGATATTCCTGAGACGGTCATCCAAGCCAGTGCTGCAGCTGCTGCTGTTGAGGCGCTCTTGGCTCCAGCGCGAGGCACACGCACCCAAGCCAAAGAGTATCCCCCAGAGCTTATACCCGACGGCATGCCCAGAATCGGCGTCTTCGTCTGCCACTGCGGGAGCAACATCGCAGGGGTCGTCGACGTCAAAGCTGTCGCTGAGTATGCCAAGACGCTCCCTGGCGTCGTCCATGCCGAAAACGTGCTCTACACATGTAGCCAAGACAATCTCAAGCACATGAAGGAAGTCATTCGCGAGGAGAAGCTCAATCGAGTCGTGGTTGCGTCATGCACTCCGAGAAATTTAGCGGCGCTCTTCCAAGATACGATCCGCGAAGCAGGGCTCAATAAGTTTCTCTTCGAGATGGTCAACATTCGCGAGCAGTGCTCGTGGGTGCATGCGGATCAGCCCGAACAGGCAACAGAGAAAGCCAAGAGATTGGTGCAGATGGGCGTGGCAAAGGCGCGTGAGCTAAAGCCGCTCTCCGTACAATCAGTACACGTAGTCCCAGCAGCGCTGGTGCTCGGCGGCGGGCTGTCGGGGATGGTCGCAGCGTTGGCGCTCGCCAAGAGCGGCTTTGAAACGCACCTTGTCGAGAAGCGAGCCGCGCTTGGCCACGATCTTGATAGTATGGACGTACAGGGTTTGAAGGCAGAGTTGCTCAATGCCGTACGCTCGCACCCCAAGATTCACGTGCACACGAGCACGACGGTGCAAGAAGTTTCGGGATTTGTCGGGAACTTTTCGAGTGTGCTGAGCGGTCTGCACGGCGAGGAGCGCATCCAACACGGTGTCGTGATCGTCGCGACCGAAGCGTATGAGCATAGGCCGACCGAATATCTCTATGGTGAGGACGCGCGGGTGCTGACGCAGCGCGAGCTAGAAGCAAGAATCAAGGGATCAGAAGCCGGAGAGAAGACCATCGTGATGATCCAATGTGTGGGGCGCAATGAAAAACGTCCGTATTGCTCGCGCATCTGCTGCGCAGAAGCTATAAAGAACGCGCTCGCGCTCGCAGATCAGGACCCGGATCGTCAGATCTATGTGCTCTATCGCGAGATGATCGCGTACGGGTTTTTTGAAGATCTTTATCGTCGGGCGCGGGAGAAGGGTGTCATCTTCATTCGCTATGATGAGCACTCGCCGCCCGTCGTGCACAAAGAGGACGAGCAACTCGTGGTGACGGTGCGCGATGCGCGCCTGTGCCAAGAGATTCTGATCAAGCCTGAGCTTATCGTGCTAAGCCCCGGCGTCGTGCCCGATCCGTACAACGAAGAACTGAGTCGGCTTCTGAAGGTTCCGCTCGATGCTCACGGCTTCTTTGTAGAAGCGCATATCAAGCTGCGTCCGGTGGACTTCGCCTCGCACGGGATCTTTCTCTGCGGCGGCTCGCACGCGCCAGGGGCAATCCCAGAGTTGGTCGCGAAAGCGCAGGCTGCTGCGGGGCGGGCGGGAATGATTCTCGCGAAGGGGCAACTTGAGGCTGGCGGGATCGTCGCTGCCGTAGACCCAGAGAAATGCACCGCGTGCCTGACGTGCTTGCGCGAGTGCCCCTTCGGCGCGGTCTTCATCAATGAGCAAGGGCTCGCAGAGATCGAAGCCGTGAAGTGCCAAGGGTGCGGGATCTGTGCTGCCGACTGCCCAGCGAAAGCCATCCAGCTTGGGCAGTTTGAAGATGTGCAAGAGCTCAGAATGTTAGAGGAACTCTTTCGCTCTGAGAGGGTGAGCGTTGTATGAAGGACGGCGAGCCGAAGATCGTAGCGTTCTGCTGTCACTATTGTGCGTTTGCTGCAGCGGATTTGGCGGGCGTCTTGCGCCTCAAATATCCGCCCAATGTGTATATTATTCGCTTGCCCTGCACAGGGAAGCTCGATGTGCTCTATATACTGAAGGCGTTTGAAGCTGGGGCCGATGGTGTCATGGTTGCCGGGTGTCTCGAGGGAAGTTGTCACTTTATCTCGGGGAACATTCGCGCGAAAAAGCGCGTCTTGGCTGTGAAGAGCTTGGTAGCGAAGCTGGGCATCGAGCCGGAGAGATTAGAATTTTTCAATCTCAGCTCGGCTCAGGGAGACCGCTTTGCGCAGATCGCGCGCGAGATGACCGAACACATTAAGAACCTCTCCCCCTGCCTCAAAGAGGCTCAAATATGATCGTTGCTGACCAAAAACCGATAGAAGAGATCTTGCAGATGCTGGAGCCTTACAAAAAAGTGCTCTTTCTGGGGTGTCAGTCGTGTGTGGCGGTCTGCATGGCCGGAGGCGAGAAGGAAGTGGGGCTGCTGGCTGCAGCGGTGCGCCTGGCGCGCAAGCAGCAGGGTCGCCCCATTGAGATCGCCGAGGGCGCAGTGAAGCGCCAGTGCGACGACGAGTTCAACGAACCCTTCGGGCCTATCATTCGTCAGCAGGAAGCAGTGCTCTCCTTGGCGTGTGGCGTTGGGGTCAACAAGCTCTCGGAGCGCTTTGACGTGCCCATCTTGCCCGCACTGAACACGAGATTCTTTGGCGAGGTCGAGCGGCAAGGGGTCTGGGTCGAAGCTTGTGCTGGCTGCGGCAACTGCATTCTGCATCTGACTGGGGGAATCTGCCCTATCGCTCGGTGCGCGAAGAATCTTCTCAACGGTCCATGTGGGGGTGTGCGCGCCGACGGCACATGCGAAGTCTCTCGCGACGGCCCGCGCCCCTGTGGGTGGGTAATGATCTACGAACGCTTAGGGAAGCTCAATCAGCGACAGAACATGGAGAATCTCTTTGCGGCCAAAGACTGGTCTTCAGATCGTCACGGAGGACCGCGGCGACGCATCCGCGAAGACATGCTGTTAGAGTGATAAGCGATGGACAGCAATCTCTATCGCGCGTTGGCAGCGAAGAAATTCGTCGTGACCGCCGAGTGCGGTCCCCCCAAGAGTGCCGACAGGAAAGTCATCGAGGAGAAGGCGAAGCTCCTGAAAGGCTGGGTGGACGCGGCCAACGTCACAGACAATCAAACAGCCGTGACGCGCATGAGCAGCCTGGCAGCCTGCGCGATCTTAAAGTCTTTAGAGCTTGAGCCGATCTTTCAGATCACTTGCCGAGATCGCAACAGAATCGCGCTGCAGAGCGATATCTTAGGTGCGTATGCCCTGGGCATCCGCAACGTGCTCTGTCTGACAGGGGATCACCAGTCGTTCGGCAATCACCCCCAAGCGAAGGGCGTCTTTGACCTCGATTCGGTACACTTAATAGAGACAGTGAAAAAGATGCGCGATGAGGGACGCTTTCTTTCAAACGATGAACTGGCCGGCGAGCGCCCCGCGATGTTTATCGGGGCGGTCGAAAATCCGTTCGCGCCGCCGTATGAGTTTCGCGCGTTGCGCTTGAAGAAGAAGGTCGACGCTGGGGCGCAATTCATCCAGACTCAGATCGTTTATAATATCCAAAGGTTTCGGGAGTTTCTCGCGCGAGTAGGAGACCTTGGGCTGCTCGACACGGTCTATATCTTAGCTGGGGTGAGCCCGATCAAGACCCCCGGTGCTGCGAAGTATATGCGCGACCACGTTCCGGGTTTAGACGTCCCCAACGAGATCGTCGCTCGCATGGAGGCCGCAGGCAAGGGGATCGAAGACAAGAAGACCAGAGCTGAGGCGTGGAGACAAGAAGGGATAAAGATTTGTGTCGAGTTGATTCAACAACTCAAAGAGATCCCAGGTGTCTCAGGCGTGCATATTATGGCTATCGAGTGGGAAGAGGCCGTGCCGGAAATCGTGCAGAAATCGGGATTGAAGAGCTAATCATCAAAGGAGGCGATGCCCATGGCATACGACGCGACAAAGCTCAAGGACTGGCAGATCGCGGAGCTGGCCGAGGAGAAGATGCCACTCCCTGATGAATGGCGTGATCGCTTGGGGCTGAAGAAGGACGAAGTCTTGCCCTATGGGCGGGTCTGTAAGCTTGATTTTGCCAAGATCATGCAAAGACTAAAAGACAAGCGTGACGGCAAATATATCGAAGTCACAGCGATCACCCCGACTCCGCTGGGCGAGGGCAAGACCACAACGACATTAGGAATTATCGAGGGTCTGGGCAAGCGTGGCGCCAACGTCGGCGGCTGTATTCGCCAGCCCTCCGGCGGCCCGTCTATGAATATTAAGGGCACGGCCGCCGGCGGCGGCAACGCCCTATTAATCCCTATGACCGAATTCTCACTCGGTCTGACAGGGGATATTAACGACATCGTCAACGCCCATAACTTGGCGATGGTGGCGCTCACAGCACGCTTGCAGCATGAACGCAATTATGACGACGAGCAGCTCAAGAAGATCGGGCTACGACGCTTAGACATAGACCCGACCAACGTCCAGATGGGCTGGGTCATAGACTTCTGCGCCCAAGCATTAAGACATATCGTGATTGGGCTGGGTGGGCGCATGGACGGCTATATGATGGAATCGCGCTTCGATATCGCTGTCAGCTCAGAGCTTATGGCGATCTTATCTATCGTTCGAGACTTGGCTGATCTGCGCGAGCGCATCGGGCAAATAACAGTTGCTTTCGACAAGAAGGGCAATCCCGTCACGACCAAAGATTTAGAAGTCGACGGGGCGATGGCTGCCTGGATGCGCAATACTATAAATCCAACGCTCTGCTGCACGATCGAGTATCAGCCCGTGCTGGTGCACGCTGGGCCGTTTGCGAATATCGCTGTAGGGCAGTCGTCGATCATTGGGGATCGCCTCGGGCTGAAGCTCTTTGACTATCACGTCACAGAGTCGGGCTTTGGGGCCGATATTGGCTTTGAAAAGTTCTGGAACGTGAAGTGTCGTCTCAGCGGGCTGAAGCCCCACGTCTCGGTCTTAGTAGCGACTATTAGAGCGTTGAAGATGCACGGCGGCGGGCCCAAGGTCGTTCCCGGTCGGCCCATCCCTGAAGAGTATAATAAAGAGAACGTCAAGCTCGTCGAGCAGGGCTTGCCCAATTTGCTCCATCATCTCAAGATCATTAAGACGTCAGGGATCGTGCCGGTTGTTTGTATCAATGCGTTCCATACGGACACCAAGGCGGAGATCGCAGCCGTCAAAAAAGCTGTCGAAGCTGCTGGGGCGAGGTGTGCTGTGTCAGAGCATTGGCTCAAGGGCGGCGACGGCGCTTTAGAACTCGTCGACGCGATCATAGATGCTGCCCAAGAGCCCGCAAGGTTTGAGTTTCTTTATCCGTTGGAGATGAAGTTGCGCGAGCGAGTAGAAAAGATCGCTAAGGTCGTCTACGGGGCCGACGGCGTGAGCTGGACCCCTGAGGCCGAAGCCAAAGCCAAGAAGATCGAGTCCGATCCCAAATACAGTGACTATCAGACGATGATGGTCAAGACGCACTTGTCACTCAGCCATAATCCAGACCTGAAGGGCGTGCCTAAAGGGTGGGTTCTGCCCGTTCGTGATATTCTCATCTATTCCGGGGCGAAGTTCCTGTGCCCCATGACCGGGACGATCTCACTGATGCCAGGGACGTCGTCTGATCCGGCGTTCCGAAGAATTGATGTGGACGTCAAGACAGGGAAAGTGACGGGATTGTTCTAAAAACTGCGTGTCGTAGGGGTGTACGGTTGGTCGTATACCCCTGAGGCTGAGCTATATCATTCCCGGCTCTGCGCTGTATCATGGCGCTCCCCCTTCATTTTCTTTATAATAGCACGAATTCAGAAACGGAGTGATCAACTATGGAGAAGACTGCTCAAACTATTGCAGCGTTGTTGGAAGAGGAGCGAACGTTTCCCCCGCCGGAGGAGTTCAAGAAGAAGGCCAACATCAATGACCCGAAGATCTACGAGGAAGCTGCTAAAGATCCTGAGGCCTTCTGGGCAAAAGCCGCTGAAGAGATCGATTGGTTCAAGAAATGGGACAAAGTCTTAGAATGGGACCCACCCTGGGCCAAATGGTTCATCGGGGGCAAGCTCAATGTTTCGTATAACTGTATTGACCGGCACTTGAAGACCTGGCGGCGCAATAAAGCGGCTATAATTTTTGAGGGCGAGCCCGGCGACGAGCGCGTCTTAACCTATCAAGATCTCCATCGCGAGGTCTGTAAGTTTGCGAACGTGCTGAAGAAGCTAGGGATCAAGAAAGGGGATCGCGTTGCGATCTATCTGCCGATGATCCCCGAGCTGCCCATCGCGATGCTGGCGTGCGCGCGCATCGGCGCGGTGCACAGCGTCGTCTTCGGCGGCTTCTCTGCCGAAGCCCTCAGAGACAGAATCAACGATGCTCAAGCGAAACTGCTCATCACCGCTGATGGCGGCTGGCGCCGTGGCCATGTCGTCCCCTTGAAACAGAATGCTGATGAAGCCCTCAAGAACACCCCGTCTGTCGAGAACGTCATCGTCGTGCGACGCATCTTGGGCAGCGACGTGCTCAAGACGCCCTTGACCGGTGGGTACTATCGCCGCGAGTTCTGGTGGCACGAGTTGATGCGCGATGCCCCCATCGACTGCCCTGCCGAACCGCTTGATTCTGAAGACATGCTCTTCATTCTCTACACGTCGGGCACGACGGGCAAACCCAAGGGCGTCGTGCACACGACTGGGGGCTACTTGGTCGGCGTCGCGCTCACCCACAAATGGATCTTCGACATCAAAGAAGAAGACGTCTATTGGTGCACAGCAGACATCGGCTGGGTCACGGGACACAGCTATATCGTCTACGGCCCGTTGGCGAACGGGGCTACGACCGTGATGTTCGAGGGCGTGCCCGATTATCCCGATCGAGACCGTTTCTGGGCCATCGTCGAAAAGTATAAAGTCAATATTCTGTACACCGCGCCTACGGCGATCCGGACGTTCATGCGCTGGGGTGAAGAGTACCCCAACAAGCACGATATGTCGTCGCTGAGGTTGCTTGGCTCTGTCGGTGAGCCCATTAACCCTGAGGCCTGGATGTGGTACTATAAGGTGATTGGCAAGGAGCGCTGCCCCATCGTTGACACGTGGTGGCAGACAGAGACCGGGCATATTCTCATTACGCCCTTGCCGGGGATCTCGACGCTCAAGCCTGGGTCGGCTAATAAACCCTTCCCAGGGATCGAAGCGCAAGTGCTGGACGAAGCGGGCAACCCCATCCCCCAAGGGAAAGGCGCGGGATACTTAGTAATTACCAAGCCCTGGCCAGGAATGCTCCGCACGCTCTATGGCGACCCCGAACGCTACAAGCAAGCCTACTGGAGCAAGTTTTCTGGGGTCTATCTCACCGGTGATGGCTGCAAGATCGACAAAGACGGGGACTTTTGGCTCCTCGGGCGCATCGATGACGTGCTGAACGTCTCTGGGCATAGAATCAGCACGATGGAGGTCGAGAGCGCTCTTGTGGACCATCCGGCGGTGGCCGAAGCGGCAGCCATCGGTAAGAGTCATGACGTGAAAGGCCAAGCGGTTTCAGCGTTCGTGACGCTGCGCGCTGGCTATAAGCCCTCCTCTACTCTGGCCGACGAGCTGAAGCAACACGTCTCTAAGAAAATCGGCCCGATTGCGCGCCCCGACGACATCTTCTTCACGGCGGAGTTGCCCAAGACAAGAAGCGGCAAGATCATGCGCCGGTTGCTGCGAGACATCGCTGAAGGACGCGCTCTCGGCGATACCACGACGCTTGCTGATCCGTCGGTGATCGCGCAGCTCAAGAGCCAGTACGAATCGAGTGAAGGCTGAGCTCACATGGCCTCCTCCTACCCGTCCCTCCCCCGCTTGCACACGGCGGGGGAGGGATGGATCTCGTTCTGAGTTTCAAAGAAAGAGAATACTATGAAAAATACAACAATGACTACTGAAGAGCACCTGCCTAATCGGTGGCTCTTCGTCATTGCTGCGGTCTTGATGCAGTTGGGATTGGGCAACGTCTACTCGTGGAGCATCTTCCGCAACCCATTGATGAACTTGCACGGCTGGTCGATCCAAGAGGCGACGCTGCCCTTCACGATCTGTGTGGTCTTCTTCGCCGTGGGGATGATCGTAGCCGGGCGGTGGCAAGATCGCGTCGGACCAAGAATTGTCGCCATGACTGGCGGGATGCTTTTGGGTGCGGGCTTTCTGTTGGCCAGCCAATTCGGTCAGACACTCCTTGGGCTCTACTTAACGTACGGTGTCCTCGTCGGGATGGGTGTCGGCTTTGCGTATGTCACGCCCATCGCCACATGCGTGAAATGGTTCCCCGACATGCGGGGGTTCATCACGGGTTTGGCAGTATTGGGATTTGGCGCGGGTTCGCTGGTCGTCGCACCAGTGGGGACATGGCTCATCTCTCAGATCGGTGTCTACGGGACATTTGCGGTCTTTGGTGCGACGGTTGGGCTTGTGGTCGTCCTTACTGGGGCAATCTTACGCAATCCCCCTATGGGGTGGAAGCCCGCAGGCTGGACGCCCCCCGAGAATGGCCCTGGCTCCAAGGATCAGCGAGACTATCCCCCCTTGCAGATGGCCAAGACGTTTCAGTTTTATTTGCTATGGGTCGTCTTTCTCTTCTGGGCCGGGGTCGGGCTGATGGTGATCTCTCAAGCAGTCCCGATGGGCCAAGAGCTCGCTGGGCTGAACGCCACGGTCGCGGCGGGGGCCTTGGGCTTGATGTCCATCTTGAACGGCCTTGGGCGCCCGGCGTTCGGGTTTATCTCTGATAAGCTTGGGCGCAAAGGTGCGACGATCTTAGCTCAAGCTGTCTTTATCGTCACGCTGCTCTTCATCCTGCCCAATGCCCGCGATTTTGCTCTCTATACGTTAGGAATCAGTCTCATTGGCTTTGCTTATGGGGGCAGTCTTTCGGTCATGCCAGCGTTCACGGCAGACTATTACGGGACGAAGCATTTGGGGATCAATTACGGGTGGGTCTTTTCAGCGTGGGGGGCGGCAGGCGTTTTGGGGCCGATCATCGGGGCCCAAGTCCGCGCAGCGACAGGGGCATGGGGCGAGGCGTTTATGGTGCTTGCAGTCTTAGCCGCTGCTGCGGCAGCTCTGATCTTAATCGCTCGGCCGCCTAAAGGGTGAGCTCTCTCATTTGACACGGGTGCTCTCATCAAGCAAAATATAAAAAAGACCCCGATTTAAGAAAGAAGAAACCCTAGGGGTCAGGGGAGGTTGGACCATGCACCAGCGTGGGGTTTTGAGCTGTGTGCTGGTCCTCGTTTTTCTTGTAGGAGGATGCCAGCACTCAAGCAGTCCCATCGTCGGGCAATCCTATCAGAGCTCATGTAAAGCAATCCGAGAGATATCTGCTCTCGATATCGATGTTGAGCTCCACGTTGACGGACGTAATCTCACGATACTCCATCGTGACGCGCTGACGAACTGCTGCTTGACAACAGCCATGGAGGTCGTTCTTAAAGCTAACAACATTGATGTGTTTGAGCGCGAACAGCCGGGGGAAGCGTGTCGGTGTCTGTGCCCGCGTGATCTCTCCGTGACGATCTACTCTCTCAGTCCAGGGCTATACACAGTGCGGCTCTACCGTGACGATGAGCCGGAGCCGTTTTGGGAAGGGGTGGTGCAGATCAAATGAAGAAACAGGAAAAGCAGGAGGCAGCGTCCAAGAAGAGCAACTTCGCTCTGTGGATAGGCTTAGCCAGTCTGGGAGTGCTCATCGTGGCTCTGGGAGTCTGGGGGATTTTTCAGTTTTCATCGGGTGCGGTCTTCCGTCAGGTTAGCGCCACGGAAGCCCACAAGCTGATCCTCAAGCACAGGAGCGATCCAGATTTCATCGTCTTAGACATCCGAACGCCAGAGGAGTTTGCTCAAGGGCATCTGCTGGAGAAGACCCCAATGAATCTGAATTTCTATGCGCCAGACTTCCGCGAAAGACTGACGCGTCTCGACCGAGAGAAGACCTATTTGGTCTATTGTCGCACCGGTCATCGTTCCGGCGAGGCCGTAAACTTTATGAAAGAGCTAGGCTTCCAGCGCGTGTACGATCTCCAAGGTGGCATCGTTGCCTGGCAGAGCGCCGGTCTTCCGATTAAGATCGAAAAGTGAATGAAATTTGCCCTCACCCCCTGTAGGGGGCGAGGGAAAGGAGATCCCCATGTCTACAAAGAGGAACGTCCGTTTTGTGAGCAACCCCGTTGTCTGGGTTGTAGTTATCGCTATTGTCGCGGCCGGGGCGCTCATCGTGCTCAATTGGATCTCGTCGCGCCCTC
>FMJZ01041490.1_pt1 | contig 22530 bp, 26 predicted proteins | sample 1987881 | NCBI WGS metagenome assembly FMJZ01 (sample SAMEA4378227, study PRJEB15110) | soil metagenome | biome: soil; feature: Field; material: Soil | place: India | collected 2015-03-11 | depth 0 m
GGCAAGAGATAATTTAGCACAGGGATGGGAAGTTGTCAACGAGGGACTCAGAAATTTGCGGCTTGTCTTTTGTAAAACCCTACACTACAATGGACAAAAATTGAAAAGGGGAATAACAGTGAATACTGCGGGAAGTGTTGTGCTTGGTCTCATTCAGGGTCTTACCGAGTTTTTTCCTATCTCCTCTTCAGCACACCTTTTGCTCTTTCGGGCCCTGATACCTCTGGGAGAGCCGAGCCTTTTTCTCGACGTTCTCCTCCATGCCGGGACATGGTTTGCAGTGCTTCTTGTCTTTTTGCCCTCCGTAGGTCGGGTTCTCAAACACCCGCACATCGTGGTCAAGGTGCTTCTGGCCACCGTCCCGGCAGGAGTTTTCGGATATCTCTTTGAGAAAGGTGTAGAAGAAATTTTTCGGAAAAACCTTCTTTTGGTGAGCGCAGTTCTTCTGGGAATGGGGATAGTCTTTCTTTTAGTACGAAAGGAAGGGGGAAAGACCCTGGAAGAGATGAGTTTTGGTGACGCTCTCTTCGTCGGACTCTTACAGGTCTTCGCGCTCCTTCCCGGAATCTCTCGCTCCGGGATTACGATTCTCGGGGGAATAGGTGTCGGACTGCGAAGGGTGGAAGCGGTACTTTTTTCTTTTCTCCTCTCCCTTACGACGATTGCTGGAGCCCTTCTTTTGGTTCTCCTCAAGCACTCCGCTTACAGAACGGTACCTCTTGGGGTCGTAAGCCTGGGTTTTCTCGCTTCGCTTCTCAGTGGAGTGGTGGCATGTGTTTTCCTTCTCAAGCTCGTGAAGGAGAAGGGACTTGCGCCTTTTGGATACTATCGCATCATAGTAGGAGGATTCTTCCTGCTCTTTTTCCTTTTGCGCTGATCAGAACATGATTTCCTCAAGGATAGTCCTCACCCGCTCACGCAGGACGCGCTCCAGGCGCTCGAAGAGATATTGGGAGTACACTGCGAAAGGCATCCAGATTCGAATGCGGCCATCTTCAAAGGAGATACGGATATTCTCCGGGAATTCCCGCTCCTGAGCTATGGCTTCTTCAAGAAAAATATTCAGAGCTCTTAGGGGAACAAGACAAAGCTGGTACGGTCTTTCAAGCTCGTATTCCCAGTATATGTAGACGCCCTCTTCATGGCGGTATGGCACCGGCTCAAAAATGAGGCGAATCATCGTATCACCCCCACAGCAAAGTATCCACCGAAAAAGACAAGCACGGTGCCACATACTCCTACGAGGGCTCGATAGGCTCTGTTAGAGAAAAACTTCTTTCCTCGGTCAATGGTGAAGGAGACCGCACTGTACCAGACAAGGTCCGCAAAGATGTGTCCTGCAAAGAAAACCACGACGCCCAAGAGCTTCAGTCGACTTGCCGAAAGAAGGAGTGTCAACCCCACCGTAGCCCACCACATGATCCAGTAAGGATTGGAAATGCTGGTTACAATCCCTTGAAGAACAAAGTTCTTTGTCTCTTTCTTCTCCCCCTCCCCAGGAAGGGAAATGCTTCGAAGGGCCCGAAGCATCCCAATACCCAGATATACTAGAACAACCCCTCCCACGACGCCGATGAAGCGGAAGACAAGAGGAAGAGTAAGAATCTTTCCAAATCCCAGGAGAAGAGCTACAACGAGTGAAGCTTCAAGGAACGCATGTCCCAAAACCGTCAGAGGACCTACCCGGAACCCGGCTTTTGGAGTTCCTGAAAGAACAAGGGCAAGCATAGGCCCCGGCATCAGGGCACCAGAGAAGCCGATAATAAAAGCACTACCAAAGATTGAGAGAAACGGTAACATCCTCACAAAGCACTCCTGCAGCAAGTTGAAGCGAGAGCGGGAGAACAGGTGTTCCCCGCCATAAGAGGTACCGCCAGATGGCAAGCGCCCTCATGGTTTGCCCCCCGTGAAAGGAGAATGGTGGAGGCGGTGGGAGTCGAACCCACGTCCAGAACCCACAAGAATCAAGAGTCTACGAGCGTAGCCTCAGTTTTATGAGTGCATGACCCCTCCCTGAGGCCGGATGAGCCACACACTTCCTCGAGTTTCTCTCGCTTTCGGTACCCGAGGACTTCCGAAAGCCAGCCCGCGATGTTGCGTCCTCCAGACTTAGCAGGCGGTCCATCCGGGGACGTGCTGCGTCAACTACGCAGCAAGTGCCAAGTCAGCGTTGGCGTTTGTTGTTGTTCCACCTTTTTTACGAGCCCCGGTGGAGACCTCGGCTCGCCTCTTCACCCCTGTTTGGTCCTGTCGAAACCCTTACGCCCCCATACTTCTATGGTTTGTACTTAATTACCCGTTGCAGTTCTCGCTCTTCGTCTCTCTCGATAATTTCCCTGCGCCGGTCGTAGACTTTCTTAGGCTTGACAAGAGCAATTCCAATTTTAGCTTTACCTTTTTCGTTAAAATACACCCGTAAGGGAACAATTGTCAAGCCTTTCTGCTCCACCAAAGACCCCCAGCGGAGAATTTCCCTCTTTCTGAGGAGAAGTCTTCTTGGCCTTCGGGGATCGTGATTAAAGACGTTGCCAAAATGGTATGGAGCGATATGCATGTTGTGAAGCCACATTTCTCCATTTCTCACAGAGCAAAAACTCTGGTCCAAACTCGTCGCGTGATTGCGCAGGGACTTGACCTCTGTTCCCTTGAGTTCAATGCCTGCTTCAAGAGTTTCAAGTATATCATAGAGGTGCCGTACCTTTCGGTTCTCTGCAACTATTCTCATTCTTCCTTATAACCACTGACTCTTCGAAAACATTCCTGCAGGGAGTATAGCACGAGAACGATTTCTTGCCAAGGACGGGTTCTCCTAGTACAATGGTACACGAGGTGGTCTCTGTGGCAAGAAAGGAAATCCCCGACCTTGAAGAGGTTCGAAGGTCTATCGAAAGTTATGTTAAAAGAGCAGCTAATCTTCGGGACGAGAGAGGAAAGGGAGTGGAAATTCTTAAGCTCCGAGACGCTATAGAAGATTGGCTTTCTTTCTACGAATCTCGGGGTGCCTCAGTAGAACCTGAAAGGACGAGACTACAGAACTTTGACGCTCTTCTTGAAAAGAACGCTGCCCTCCTTCTGAAGATGGTGGGAAAGAAAGCACTGGAGAGAGAACGCGCTTCGGTTGCACCCCCCCGGGAACGCTTCTGGTGGTGGTTTGACGAGAAAGTTCACAGAGAACGGAAAAGGCGCCTCAAAAGAACGATGGCGACCCTTGGGGTGGTCCTCGGCGCACTTGTTATTCTGTACTTTTTGGTCTTTCGCCTTCCTCCCCAAGAAGAACAGTACCTCAATGCCCTGACTGCTGCCGAGCGCTTTCTTGAGGAAAGAAAATGGGAAGAGGTTATCAACCAGTGTCTCAAAGCCATAGAGATCTTCCCCAATCGTCCTACCCCTTACGTCGTTGCCGCCTTAGCGGCAGAGGAATTGGGGAGGAAGGAAGAAGCCTCCCGTTTCCTGGAAAAGGTGCGTCCCCTCTATCAGAGTGAAACTGATCTGTTGCTGGAAGAAGCGAATTGGTGCTTTCGTGCCGGTGCTCTTGAGAAAACGAAGACCCTTATTGCTCGGGTCCTACAAGACGACTCGGAGAACCTTACGGCGCTGAATCTTCTTGGAGCAGTGTATGAGGCGGAAAACAACGTCATCGAGGCTTTAAAGGTCTACCAGCTCGTGCTCGATATTGCCGAGAAAAAGAACGAAGTCACCCTTATCCCGGTGGCCAAGATGAAAATCGGCATGCTTCAGCTCAGACTCCCCTTGAGTCTTCCTGAGGTTCCGAAGGGCGGCGAATAGTTCGGGTAGCTACAAGGTCGATATCCTCTCCCAGGAGGTTTCGCACGATAACTTCACCCCTTGTGACCGGGGCTTCTACCTCAAGGGAATGCAAAAAGCTCATGAGTTCAAAAATCCGGTCTCTGGGGAAGGGGCGGGAGGTACGTACCGGGAGGCGAGGAATCTCTCCTCCTCTTACACAAATAGTGGTCGTTACCACCCGACAGGGATATGTCGCTTCCTGCCTTGCGTAGGCCTTTCCCCGGAAACAACCTCCTTGTATTAAAAATTCTTTTCCCTCTCTTTCTACCGTCAAACGGCACCCCAGGGGGCACACCACACAGAGAACTTCAGAAACGATCGAGGTGCTGTTCTCCTTTGAGGGCAACCTGAACTTGACCTCCTTCTTTCGGCCAGGAAATGGAAGAAAGATCGACCTTCACCATCTCCCCGGGTCGACAAATCGGTATCGGCACCCGGTGAAACTCCTTCCCATTGAGGGAGAAGGACAGGGTGGCACTCCGTAAACTCTCCAGAGGACGTATGAAGAGAAACCCGTCTTTCCCCTTATGGATTCTTTGGGGAACAAGGACGGCAACACCTTCCTGAGGGGAAAGGAAGAAGTGGGGTGTCTTAAACCCTGAATTTTCCATAATTCGCCTCCCTATTCGCTCTGCACCCTTGGTTACGTAGTCTACAAGATCGAAGACGGCTACCACATTCCCGCAGGCGAAGAACCCTTCTTCGTCACAGGCAAAATCTTCATCGACGAATGGTCCTCCACTGCGAGCATACACTGATATCTGGGCCTTTTTGAGGAGTTCTGCCTCAGGGATAAGACCCACCGAGAGCAAAAGCGTGTCGCAGGGAATCCATCGTCTGTCCCCGGCAGGAATTCCCCGCTCATCCACCCTGCCTATTCTCACCCCCTCCACTCTCTCTCTGCCACATATCTCAAGGACCGTGTGGGAGAGAAGGAGGGGAATGTGAAAGTCCTGTAAGCACTGCACATAGTTACGCAGGAGGCCACTCAAGGTTTTGCGAATTTCTACTACCGCTTCTACCTGAACTCCTTCGAGGGTCAGTCGACGGGCCATAATGAGGCCGATATCTCCTGAACCAAGAATCACTGCTTTCTTCCCTGGAATGTACCCTTCTATGTTCACGAGGTACTGGGCACATCCTGCGGTGAAAATCCCCGCCGGCCTTGTTCCCGGGATACGTATCATTCCTCGTGTTCTCTCCCGACAGCCGGTGGCAAAGACCACCGCCTGTGGTCGGAAAACGAGGACTCCCTTTCGATTCACGGCCACGACCGTTCGATCTCTCTTCACCTCGAGTACCGTTGTTTCCGTCATAGCCTCAACCCCGGTGTAAGAAAGAGCTTCGATGTATCGTTCGGCATACTCTGGGCCGGTGAGTTCCTCACCGAAAATATGGAGTCCAAATCCGGGGTGGATGCACTGGTTGAGAATACCCCCAAGGTGGGTTCCACGTTCAAGGATGAAAACCGAGCGCGCCCCCCATTCCCAAGCCGAGAGTGCGGCAGCCAACCCTCCTGGTCCCCCACCAATCACGACTACTTGAGGCTCATAGCACCGGGGCACGTTCTTTTGCCTCCCCTCTTCTCAGAACATAGAAAGAACCCGGACCAGACTTGACGATTTTCTCAAGGGGAATACTACATTCCCTCTCAAGAATTGCAGGGAGATGCATTCCACAAAAACTTCCCTGACAGCGGCCGGCCATCACCCGGGTTCTTCGCTTCAGACCGTCAAGCGTCCGGGCTGGGGGATTAGACCGGAGAGCCCTTTTGACCTCGGCCAGTGTCACCTCTTCACATCGGCAGACAATCTTCCCCCAATCAGGATCCTCAAGAATGAGCTTTTCTCGCTCTTTGAAGGTGCATTCTCTAAACGCTGGCAGAGACACCCGAGGGAGAAACTCCCGCCTTTCCTGCAGAGGGAGACCCTTGCCCTGAAGGAGTTCGCCTATGTACTCAGCGATTCCAAAGCAAGCCGTAAGCCCAGGGGACTCAATACCTACCGCGTTCACAATATGGGGCATGGAGGGTGAAAAGGCGATGTAGAAGTCTCGCTGAGGGAGTGTTGGTCGTAATCCTGAAAAGTTGGCAATGACTTTCTCAAAAGGAAGCTCGGGGACAAGTTTTCGTGCTCCTTTCCAGACTTCCTCAAGACCTTTAAAAGTTGTGGCGGTATTCTCTCCAGAAACTCTCTCAAAATTTGGTCCAAGGAGGAGATTGCCCTCCGGAGTAGGAGAAACGAGAATCCCCTTACTCTCTCTGTGGGGTACAGGATAGAGAATATGGCGTATGAAACCCTGACAATCACGATCAAGGACAAAGTACTGTCCCCGAAAAAGATGAAGAGAAGGAACTCTATCACCGCTTATTTGTGCAAGACGAGAAGAGTAAAGGCCTGCACAGTTGACCACAAAGTGACCGAGGTACTGTGTCCCATCCCGACAACAGATCTTTACTGCTTTTCCTTGGGGCTCAAAGGCTGTGACTTCCTTCTCGAAGACCATCTCAACTCCGTTCAGCATAGCTCCCTCAGCAAGAGCAATGGTAAGGGTAAAGGGGGAAACGACCATAGCCTGGGGGTCGAAGTACCCAGCGTAAATTCTTGGATTTACCTGGGGCTCTTTCTCCATCACCTCTTGAGGGGTGAGAATATCCGCCCCCTCAATGTTTCCCACCTTTTTGAGATCACTTAGGTACCTGGCTTCTTCCTTCAAAAAGGCAAGAGTCAGAGCGCCACAACGCAAGGGATGAATATCAAGTTCCCGAAAGGCTCTCTCAAACCAAGAGAGAGAGCGAAGGTGCATCTCTCCCTTAAGGGTTTCCGGAACATAGTAGCTTCGGGAGTGGAGAATGCCGGTGTTGGCCTTACTCACTCCAACGCACACATCCTTTCCCTTCTCGACAAGGAGAACATCGAGCGAGAAGTGTGCCAGGTACCAGGCCACCGCACAGCCTACGATTCCTCCGCCTACCACGATCACGTCATGTTTCCGCATCCTGACCAACCGTGCTCCTCATTCATCTTCCAAATTTCTTTTACACTGGTTGAAACAGCAATAGCTCCACTTTTGAGGATTTCCACCACCTCTTTTTTTGTACGGATAAATCCTCCACAGATTACCGGTGGAAATCCCTCCAGGGGAATGTATCTTTTGAGTTTGGGGAATATGACCCCCGGGAGAAGTTCCACTGCATCTGGTTCCACCTCCTGGGCTACCTTCATACCCGTTTTCAAGGATTCGCTGTCAATGCAAAAGAGGCGAAAGATGGTCAGAAAATCCATGCGTTTAGCAAGACTCAGTATCCTTGCCCGGGTGGAGATTACACCAGTGACTTTGGGAAATATTTCTCTCAGGAGGAGGAACCCCGACTCGTCCGGGGCAATGCCTCCGAAAAGGTCCACGTGGACGAAAAACGAGGTTGCACAAGAGACAAAAGACGTCATCTTTCGGGCTCCGATGATGTCCCCCTCCAGGATGAAATAGACTGGACAGAGCTGTAAATCCTCCCTTTTGAGGTCTTTCCAGTTACTGCTCCGGAGAGCCCCAATAACCGGGAATCCTCGAAGAACTGAGGTGATGCGCTCCATTTTTTCCTCCAAAAAAGAAAGCCTTCCGAGCAATCGGAAGGCTTTCTTGGTCTCCAAGCCGCTTCTAAGTATACCATACTTACCGTCTTTGCCCAAGATGGAAAAGGAAAACTCCCAAAAGAAGAAGGAGATAAATCCAAATGAAGTGGCGGGCAAAGAATGAGGAAGGAGAACGAACCACAAAGAGAAGATATATGAGAGGCACCAAAAGAACGAGCGCCACCATTGCCATGATCATTCGCATGAAAAGTCTTCTCCCAGGAAAACGGGGATTTTCTTTTTCCCTGAAAAGCATGCTACAGCCTCAAATCCGGCCTCACGAAGGAGGGATTCTGCTCTTTTGAAGTCCCTTCCCACATCCTCGGGGCGGTGGGCATCAGACCCCACGCACACCTTAAGACCGAGACGCTTTGCCTTTCTGAGAATATCAAGAGAAGGATAGGCCTCGCCTATCGGCCTTCTCCATCCGGCGGTATTGAGTTCAAGGGCGACATCATGCCTTTGGCAGGACAAAAGTACCTCCTCCACCTCAGGAATGTCTTGGGTGGGACGAAAGCCAAACTTTTTGGGGAGGTCAAAGTGCGCCACAGCGTCAAAGTAGCCTGTTTCTATACCCTCAAGAAGCACCCGGTAGTACGTGGCAAAGAGCTCGTCGATGTCCCAGTCGGCATAGCGACCGATGTACTTGGGGTGGTCGAAGGGCCAGTCGTCAAGATAGTGCACCGAGAGGAGGAGATAGTCCCAAGAGTAGAAGTGCACCACTTCTTCTAACCCCTTTTCATGCCCCGGAACGAAATCCACTTCAAGACCCAATCGAACAATGAGACTTCCCCGATATTTCTCTCCTAAAGCCTCTATTTCCTGAATGTAGAGTTCCAGTTCTTCCTCTGGTATTGCCGACTCCCTCTTGCGCATCTCTCGAGGGAGAAAGTACTGAGGAGAGTGACCGGAAAAGCCGATCTCCTTAAGACCTATCTCCAGAGCTCGCTCGATGTACTCCTCGTAGGTACCATGGGCGTCACCGCAACGAGGAGTGTGCATGTGGTAATCGCAGAGAATCACCATTCTCACCTCCAGAAGAATTATCCCTCTTTTCCTTTACAAGATACAGAGAGGGAGGGTACAATGCCAAAGAGGTGATTTCATTGCATGGAGTGGTCGCAAAACGCTTTCGGGTTTTGGCCTGTCGGTCTCTCTATCGGGAGTTGTCCCTCTTGATCTCCCAAGTGGAAAGTGCCTGTGACGTTTCTTTTCTGCCCCTCGGACTCCATAACGATCCTCTACTTCTCAGGGAAACACTGCAGCGAGAAATAGAATCTACCGGACCGCAACGCCTCTCTTACACGCAGGGAGGTCTTGAAGGAGGTTACGACTACGATGCTGTCCTCCTCGCCTATGGCCTCTGTAGTCGAGGCACAGAAGGGGTTTCTTCGCCACGCTACCCTATCGTCATCCCCCGGGTCCATGACTGTATAGCCCTTCTTCTCGGTTCTCACAAAAGGTACACGGAGCTTTTGGATCGATACCGGGGTATCTACTGGTATTCCCCGGGGTGGATTGAGCACTCCCTGCAGCCGGGGCCAGAGCGTCAGGCCTTCGTATACGAGACGTACCTTCGAAAGTACGGTGCGGAAAATGCCCGTTACCTCATGCAGCTCGAGGAAAACTGGCAGAAAGAATACCGCTATGCCTTCTACCTTCGCTGGGGTTTGCCAGTGGATGAACGCTACATCAATTTCACGAGAGAGTGCGCGAGCTTTCTGGGATGGGAGCATCAAGTCCTTGAGGGAAACCCAGAACTCTTGAGAGACCTGCTCTCAGGAAAATGGGACGAAGAACGTTTCCTCATACTTCACCCAGGAGAGATGCTTGAGGCAAGTGGCGATGAAAGGATTCTTCGGAAATCACTCCTCGCTCAGTGATTCAAGCTCTCGCAGCATGCGATAGGGTTTGGTGAGAATTCTGAAGGGAATGGTGCTGAAAAACTCCACAAGGTCCTTTTCGTACTCCTCGGTGAGGCGCTGGGGCTTGGTGAGGATTCGCTCTATGAGTTTCTCCCCATAGAGTGCGACGAGCTTTGTCCGGTCAAGACCAACCTCAAGACCGCATTCTTTACAGATGATGGAGCGGACAATACCTCCCTGGTACACCACTCGGTGTTCCGTCTCCTTCTGACAGAAAAGACACACGAAAACCGTGGTGATTTCCTCTTTTTCCACCTTCTCTCGTCTCCTCCTTATGCCTCTATGAATTCCCCCGCTCCACGCGTATAGCGTAGACGTCCCTCACAACCTCAAGCTTTTTGATCCTCTCCAAGGAGTCCTGAAGTCGTGCTTCGAACACTTCATGGGTGAGGAAGTAGATGTTCGTCAGCCTTCCGGGAGTGCTCACCGGCTGCTTCACCGCCGAGAGACTCACCCCTGCCTCCCCGAATTGAGTGGCAATCTTCCCCAGAACTCCCGGAACGTCGAGGGCCAAAACCCTCACACAGTACTGAGCCACAAGCTCGGCCATCGGTTGTACCTCGAGTTTTCTGAGGCATGTACAGCCGATTCTTCCACGACAATTGTATTTGAGATTCCGAATAGCCTCAATAATATCTCCCAGAAGGGCACTTCCTGTAGCCTCTCCCCCCGCCCCCGGCCCCCGAAAAGTCAAAGCCCGGGTTCTTGACTTCACATAGATAGCGTTCTCCACTCCCATGACGCTGGCCAGAGGGTGTTCAAGGGGCAGAAATACGGGGTGTACTCTGAGTTCCACCTTCTCGTTGAGCTTTTTCGATATGGCCAGGAGCTTTACCACGAACCCGAGTTCTCCGGCGAATTCGAGGTCCTCGGGGATGAGACGGGTGATCCCTTCCCGGTAGACGTCTTCAACGTTGACCTGGGTGTGGAAGCACAGAGAAGCCAGAATGGCGATTTTGTATGCTGCGTCAAATCCCTCCACATCCATCGTGGGGACGGGCTCAGCGTAACCTTTTCTCTGGGCCTCTTTGAGGGCTTCTTCATAGGGGGACTTCCGGAGAGACATCTCGGAAAGAATGAAATTCGTCGTGCCATTGACAATACCAATGACCTCTTCAATATTGTCTCCTACGAGTTGTCCCTTCAGAGCATGGATTATGGGAATACCTCCTCCTACGGCTCCCTCAAAAAAGAGATCGCTTCTGTACTTTTTGGCAATCTCAAAGAGTTCTCCTCCCTTTTTGGCCACGAGCTCTTTGTTGGGGGTGATGACGCTTTTGCCCCGTGATAGGGCCTGGGCAACAACGTCAAAAGCGGGAGAGACTCCTCCAATGGCTTCAACCACGACGGCAATTTCCGGGTCTTCAAGAACCAGAGAAGGATCGGTTCCTCTGAGTTCTGGAGGGATGACCACAGGCCGTTCTCTTGTCCAGTCTTGGTCTATGACCCTTGCTACTTGAACCCTGACCCCGAGTTCCTCCTCTACTTCCTTCTGCCGCTCCCACAAGACCTTAATGGTTCCTGCCCCCACCGTTCCAAATCCGATGACGCCGATTTTCACGATTTCCTCACTCATTCAGTCCACCTCAGATGTTGATGACCTTACTCAGGAATTCCTGAGTACGGGGATGTTTCGGATGATAGAATATCTCCTCAGGAGTACCCTCCTCGATAATCTCTCCATCGTCGAGGTGCACTACCCGATCGGAAACCTCCCGGGCGAACCCCATCTCGTGTGTCACCACAATCATGGTCATGCCTTCCCGGGCTAACTCCTTCATGACATCGAGCACATCCTTCACCGTCTCCGGATCAAGGGCTGATGTAGGCTCATCGAACATCATGACCTTAGGGTTCATGGCCAAAGATCGGGCAATAGCTACCCTCTGCTTCTGCCCTCCGGAAAGTTCAGAGGGGTAGGCATGAGCTTTTTCTCCAAGTCCTACCTTCCGAAGGAGCTCTATGGCTATCTTCTCTGCCTCCTGACGAGGCATTTTTTTCACCTTCTGGGGAGCGAGAATGATGTTTTCAAGGGCCGTCATGTGGGGAAAGAGGTTGAAACTTTGAAAGATCATGCCGATAGACTGGCGAACCTTACTGAGGTTGGCTCGACCGTTCGTGATGCATATACCGTCCACAAAAATTTCTCCACCCTGAATCGGCTCAAGGCCGTTGAGACAACGCAAAAGAGTGCTTTTGCCTGAGCCTGAAGCACCGATAATGGAAATGACCTCTCCAAAACGGACCCGGAGGTTGACGTTTTTGAGGATGTGGTGTCGGCCGAAATACTTATTGAGGCCCCGAACTTCAATAATCCACTCACTCACTGTAACGCAATCTCTCCTCTGACAATCTCACAATTCGGGAAATAATATAGGTCATCAGGAAATAGAAAAGGGCTACACCACTCCAGATTTCAAAGGACTTAAAGGTTCGTGTTATGATGATTTGCCCTGTCCGGGTGAGTTCGGCAATGGCAATGGTGGAAACAAGAGAGGAGTCCTTCAAAAGAGCGATGAACTCATTACCCAGAGGAGGAAGAATACGCACGAATGCCTGGGGAAAGACGACATAGTACATGGCCTGCTTCCAAGTCATACCCAAAGATAAAGCAGCTTCCATCTGCCCCCGGGCAATAGATTCTATTCCTCCCCGTACAATCTCCCCGACGTAAGCACCGCTGTTGACACCCATAGCGATGACCCCGGCGACAAAAGGGTCAAGATTCAGTCCCAGAGCGGGAAGACCAAAGTACACCAGGAATATCTGTACCAGAAGGGGTGTGCCCCGAATGACCTCGATATAAGTCCCGGAAAGAACTTGAAGAACCTTATTTGGCCATACCCGTGCCAAACCCGCAACGATGCCGATACAGAGCCCCAGAGCAATGGAAAGCGATGTTATCCTGAGAGTGACTGTTGCCCCCACCAGAAGTGAGGGCAACGCTTTGTACAGAGCATAAGGATCGAATTGCATGTTACTTCTTTATCTCTCCAAACCACCTTTGGTAGATCTCGTCGTACCTCCCCGATTCTTTGATACGTCGTAGAGCCTCGTTGATGGCAGCAAGGAGTTCGGTATCACCCTTCCTCATCGTAACACCGTACTTCTCTTCCCCTTCCCGGAAAGTGGCCACAATTTTCATATCGGGGAGCATTTTCATCCGATAAGCGACCTCTGAAAGGTCGTTAACGACGGCATCAGCTCTTCCATTCAAAACCTCCATGTATGCTTTGTCGATGGTGTCGAAGCGCTTGACTTCTACTCCTTCTATCTCACTCACTGCCAGGTCTCCCGTTGTCCCAATCTGGACAGCCACAACTTTCCCCTTGAGGTCTTCCGGTCCTTTAATGGTGTCGTTGTCTTTGCGAACGGCAATAGCTTGAGAAGTGACATAGTAGGGATTGCTCATTTCCTTTGATTTAAGGCGCTCCTCGGTAATGGAGGTAGAGGACATGATGATGTCGAACTTCTTGGCATCAAGGGCCGGAAAGATTCCATCCCAGGCCGTGTCGATAAAAACAGCCTCTACCCCCAACTCTTCTGCAATGGCCCTGCCAAGGTCGATATCAAATCCTATGATATTCCCTGCCTCGTCGTGGAACTCCATAGGAGGATAGGTAGCATCGGTCCCAATGAAGATCTTCCCCCGAGCCCTAATTTCATCAAGAGTGGATGCAAAAGCACAGGAGATACCAAACACAAAGAGCAAGATCAAAAAAAGCACAAAAATCTTCCTCATATTCCAACCCCCTTCTTTTTTCTTCGAATGATACCGCTTGTTATACAGTGTGTCAACGAACTTCTGACCCTTCCTCCTGTCCGTATTTGATGTAGAAATAGGCAATCCAGACTGTGAAGAAAATACTGGAAAGAAAAGCTCCTACAAAAGGTATGAGCGAAAGAATAAAAGAGCCTCCTACGTAGAGAAGGAGCAAGAGGAAGTTCACCCCAGAGAAGGAAAAGCGGAGAGAAAAGAAAAGAGCCTTATCAAAGGTAGCGTTTTCCTTCGCAACATAAGGAATGGCCATGATGAGCACGGTTTCAAGAAGTATGCCGGGAATGATGAAGAACAGGGTTCCAAAGGCTACTATGATGATGACGACCAGGATAGCCACAAAGAGATTTGGCGCATATCTGGCAAGTATCACCCAGCTCCCCTGAAGGTCTGGTTTCTCTCCTTTAAGGTGCTGGTCGAGCAAAAGCGTCGTCCAGGCAATGCCCAAAAGGCTCACCACCCCCCCCTACAAGGATGACCCCAAAGATGACCCATCCTCCTTGCAAAGCGACAACACCCCGAAGACCTAAAGAGAGTGCCACGTTTACCACACCTGTAATGAGAGCGGGGATAAGGACTACAGGGGCATGGCCGAGGAGCTCAAGGGGCATTTGCAACGCATCCTGTGCATCAGTTCGAGCCATTCTCTAATCCCTCCCTATATTTTTGTTCCATTATACCATGGCTTCCCTTCTCTTTGAGGGATGAGGTACAATGACACAAAAAGGGGGGCGGTCTGGATGAATGATTGGAATATTTTCCTCGGGGAGTATGCCAAGAGATTTGGAGAATGCCTCGAGCAACTTGCCCGTGACGCAGTAATTGGGCGATTGTGGCAGAAAGATCACACTCTATGGAAAGATGAACCCCGTGAGATCACCAACCGCCTGGACTGGCTTGAGGCTCCTTGCCGGATGCGAGGAATGGTCGAAACTCTCAAGAGGTTTGCCAAAGACATCAAGAAAGAGGGTTTCACCAAAGCAGTGCTTCTTGGAATGGGTGGTTCAAGCCTTGCCCCCCTTGTGTTCTCCAAGGTTTTTTGGCGAGAGAAGGGCCTTTTCGACCTTGAAGTTCTTGACAGTGTCGACCCCTCAGAAGTTCATTCCTGCGTTATGAGGAACAACCCCAAGGACACTCTCTACATTGTTTCCACGAAGTCGGGAACTACTCTTGAGACCCTTACCCTTTTCCGATACTTTTTCACCCTTCTTAAGGAACGAGGAGAAGAGAATCCAGGAAGACATTTTGTGGCTATCACCGACCCTCAAACTCCACTTGTGGAAACGGCCCACGCTCACTCCTTTCTTCGCATTCTGAGTAATAATCCCAACATCGGCGGGCGATACTCCATGTTTTCCTCCTTTGGTCTCTTCCCGGCCGTGCTCTGTGGCTTTCCAGTTACCCCACTCATCGAAGGCGCTCTGAAGGGCATGGAAGAGTGTTTCCCCGACTGCGGAGTTGAAGACAATAAAGGCGCACTTTTGGGGGCTTTCTTGGGAAGTCTTGCCCTTTCAGGCTGTAACAAAGTGGTCTTTCTCTTTACCTCCAGGGAGTTCGAGGTGTTTGGAGCCTGGCTTGAACAACTTCTTGCCGAAAGCACTGGAAAAGAGGGTAAAGGAATCCTTCCGGTTATAGAAAGGGAGTGGACGGTCTTCTCTCGCCGGGACGTGGGATACGTCATCTTCAAGAAGGCACAGGATGAGGATGTTTCTGGTTTCCTCCAGAGCCTCCGGCGTGTTGGTCGACCGTATGTGGTGCTACTTCTTGAAGGTCCGTATGCCCTTGGGGAATGGTCTTTTCTTTGGGAGTTTGCCACAGCAGTAGCTGGATACTTCTTGAAAATCAATCCTTTCGACCAGCCGGACGTGGAGTCTACCAAGCGCTTTACGCAACAGATAATGGCTACCCCTCAGGAGGTTCTGGCTGGACATTTTAAAAAAGAGGGAGAAGTGGCTTTTCTTTTTGAAGAGGGGACGTCCCTAAGGGATGCCCTGGCAGGATTTCTCAGCCACTTGAAAGAGGACGGTTACCTTGCGATCCAGTCTTTTTCCTCGTATGCACTTGAGCTCGAAGAAGCCCTTGGAAGTCTTTCTTCAACTTTAAAGGGAAAATACAATACAATTATCACCACAGGATACGGTCCCCGTTACCTCCACTCTACAGGACAGCTCCACAAAGGGGACGAAGGGAAGGGGAGTTTCCTCCAAATCATAACCCAGAACGATGAGGATATCCTGATTCCTGGAAAGACAAAAGAATCAAAAGGCTCGATGACTTTTGGCCTTTTGAAGACGGCTCAGGCCCTCGCAGATCGACAGGCCCTTCGTGAGAAAGGCAGGAACGTACTGACCCTTGTTGTTCCTGAGAGAGGGGCTGGACGGCTCATTCTTGAACTTCAGGATGCTCTGTAGAAGGATAGGGGTAGCTTGAGGGTCTTTTTCGCCACTTCTTTCCGTACATGTCTTGGTCAGCGTGTAAGAGGAGTTCTTTGATCTTCTGGGGTCGGGAAGGGTCAAACAATGCCCAACCCGAACTGAAGGAAAGACGATACGGTTTCCCAAAATTCTTATTCCACCTATCCACTAGAGAATTGAGGCGGGCAAGGATCTTCTCTATCTCACTCTCTTGGGCTCCTAAAAGAAGAGCAACAAATTCGTCACCCCCTATACGGGCAAGGATGTCGGATTGCCTGAATGCCTTTCGGGCCAGAGTACCAAACGCTTCAATCACCCTGTCCCCCTCTTCGTGACCGAAGTGATCGTTGATCCACTTCAGGCCGTCAAGATCGATAAAAAGAAGGGCAGCCTTTTTGTTCTCTCGCCGGGCAAGGGAGAGAGAATGTTCTGCAAGAAGAAGGAGTCCTCTCCGGTTGTAGAGACCGGTGAGCTCATCGGTAAGGGATAATCGCTCGAGCTCCTCCATCCGCTTCTCCTTTTCTTCAAGATGGCGGGCAAGATAGAGAGTTTCTCCAATTTTTCGAGCGAAAAGGTTGTAGAGCCTGTACTCTTTGGTCCCCACTGGTCGAGGGGATTCTAAAAAGAGGATGCCCAACTCTCCTTCTTCTCCCACAGGAAAGACACACTGGTTATCCTTCAAATTCTCCATTTCCCTCTGTACCTCTGAAGGAGAAGAAAATCCGAAAGAAGCCAGGAATACAGAATCCCCATGCCTCTCTCCGAGAAAGGCTATTCGCTGAAGGCCAAAGAGCCTTACTGCCCGCATCACCGCATCTTGGAAAAATTCTTCGTACGAACCCGGGAAAGTCAAGGCGGAAATCTCGTGGAGTGCGGCAAGCTCTGCTTCCTGGGGTATCTCAAAGGAAGAAAGTGGTGTCACTTTCCTCCCCTTACCTCCCAAAGCCACCACCACACTCTTGTTGTGGAAAAACGGTGCACATCCGTAAGGATGGATTTCTCCCACGCTTAAAAAGCCTGCCAGGGGGATGGTACCTATGATTCCTTGAATGCCCTTGAGTTCCTCCTCGAAGGCAGCACCGAGGAAAAAGGAACGGCTTATACAATCAAAAACGAGAGCAAAGCAAGCCTCCTCAATCCCCTCTCTGGCCCTTTGAGCTACCTCCCTCGAGGTCGCAAGGACTTTCTCCTTTTCCCCCTTCATCACATATCCTACAGCTCCCCTGAAAATACTTGCTCCTACAAACCCCATGTGACCGGAAGGAGAGAGATACACCGGATCGCGAATGAGCAAATCCCCGAAAATATTAGGAAAGCCCAAGGGATAGAGAGCACTCACCTCTTCTACGTCCCAAGAAAGGTTCCCTATCCTCGCCCTATAGGCCTCCAAAGGAGTGACTCCATCAATTTCCAAGACCTCTCTACCCTGAACACGGGTAACGACAAGAAGACCCTGGGTGGGCGACCACCCGTGACCCACTGCCGAGGAAAAATCGATTCCCGCCAGCACACCAAGGCTCAAGGGGCCACTGTTCACCCCCTTTTCCGTCCATCGGAGAGGCCCTGTTCCCCCTCCGAGGTACAGAAACTTTGGCCCCAAGACGTTGTACATCCCCTGAAGGAGAAAAGGGACCTCAAGAGAAGGGTCTGGGAAGATGAATACAGTACCACCCTCGGGGGAAGGACAGAGTCTTCGAAGCTCCTCTCCCGCCCTGATGCCCAAAGCGTAAGGACCTCCCGGTTCCTGGGGAAGGGAGAAAGTTTGAGACTGTATTTCTCCCCCAATGGTTACAAGCACAATACCCTGATGGAGGAGCCGATCTCCAGCAATTACGCCCTCGGCAGAACACCCCAAAAGCTTTGCAGAAGGCGCCAGCTCGAGAAAGGTTTCAATGAGACGATGAGGGTCGTGTTGGGGCGTAGCAAAAAGAAGGGCGAAAGAGAAAGAACCACTCCCACGTACTGCTTGGGACAGTGCTTCTTTGAGAGAATCCTCTTCACTTGCGAGAGTACTCCACCCAAGACCTGCTCTCATGGAAACACAAGGAGAATCTCGAAGGATTATTCAATTCTTCTGGTGCGCCCGGCGGGAATTGAACCCACAGCCTTCGGCTCCGGAGGCCGACGCTCTATCCTATTGAGCTACGGGCGCACAGGGCATGATACAGTAGGAAGCTTTCGTCACCACATAAGAGCCACTGAGGGCTCCTTCTGAGGTCCTCAGTGGCTCTTTTTACTTCACTTCACCACTTCTTTCAAGAGCTTTCCGGGACGGAAGAAAGGCACTTTCGTTGCGGGAATATGAATCTCCTTACCCGTTTGTGGGTTTCTTCCCCTTCTTCCTGCTCTCCTTTTTACTCCAAAAGTACCAAACCCTACAAGCTGCACCTTTTCTCCCTTACGCAGGGTATTTTCGATCACTTCAAGCATCTTGTCCACAACTCGGGCGGTGTCCTTTTTAGTGATACTCAAACCCTCCTTCTTCAACTCCTCAGCAAGAGTACCCACTAAATCCTGTTTGTTCATCTTTCCCAAACCTCCCCTTTAGTAAATTGAGATTAAATTTAAGCCGGAAGTACAATAAAGCGTATAGCAGTTTTCTCTGTATCGTCAATTTTTACATCCACGAAAGCCGGGATACAAACAAGATCTATACCACTTGGGGCAAGATACCCCCTTGCTATGGCAATCGCCTTCACCGCCTGATTAACAGCACCAGCTCCTACTGCCTGCATTTCCGCCCGCCCGTGCTCGCGAATAACTCCAGTAAGTGCTCCAGCCAAGGCTGCCGGTCTGGTTCTTGAAGAGATCTTGAGTAGTTCCACTCCTTTAACCCCCTTGCTTGGTTGGTGCAACTATGTTTGAGGAACCGGCTTTTCTGAGCCTCCCCCTCCCCTTTTAGTATTTTAGCGTACTGTCAAGGATTTTGTCACTATTGCAAGGAGAAATTCCTAAAAATTTCACCTCCGGGCATTCAGACATTCCTGGGCTTGACGCAAAATATCCCGCTCGTTCTCATAAGCCAAGGCTCTCAAGGCAGAAGGGAAATCAAACCACCTTGTTTCTGCAATTTCCTCCTCGGCTTTTATCGGTCCCCCTTCCCTTGCCTCCATAAGGTAGAAAGAGGCATGTTCTTCAAAACATTGGCCATTTCTCTCGTAGGTAAAGAATATTTCTCCGATCCGAGGTCCTACCGTCACCCTGCATCCGGTTTCTTCCTCCACCTCTCGCCGGGCCGCTTCCTCTTCTTCCTCTTTCTTCTCCAGATGTCCCTTAGGCAAGGTCCACACTAAAGCTCCCTTTTTACGCACCAAGAGAACATTCCACCGATTATCCTGGTTTTTTACTACAACACCCCCGCTCGAGCGAACGAGGTTTACCCCGTCCATATTTTTCACCCGAGATTCCTTTTCAGAATGAGTGCTCCCTGAGGGACACCGAATTCCCTCGCCACAGGAACACACTTGGCCTTGAGCAGGAAGTAGATGTTTTCTTTCCTCCCGTTCAGGCTTTCAAAGTTCCCCTGCCCCTTGGATATGATGACGTCTGCCCTTTTCCAGATTTCTTGAAGCTCGGTCGGTGCCTTCGCAAAGTCTATACCTGTTTCCGCCCCTCCTGTAGTGAGGAGATGTACGAGGCTGTCAAGTCCTACCTCACAAGCATCTTCAAGGAGGGCATCATTGGAAATCGGCCCGCTCCTGACTACGAAGAAGACTTCCTTCTCTCCGAGTGCTTTCATTTCTTCTACAAGGACTCGGTCAAAAACTATTTCTCCGGCATTGTCTCCAAGGTATACGATGATCTTAGCTCTCTTGACATCCCTAGCAAAGGTTGAGAAGTCGTATTTTCCCCATTGAACACTTTCCACCTGTTTGAGGATGCTCTCTGCGTCCACCTCTCGGTACACTCCAAGGTCGATAATGTTGCCGGCAATGGCCACACAGACTGCCCGTTCTAATCGATTTTCCCCTTGGTCTACGAACTCTCTGAGTCTTGGATAAAGCTCGAGGGCCATGCGATTGTAGTGCTTCTTGAGGGAGTAGAAAATGTCTTCCACACCGGTTACCTCCTTGGCGATATTGTGTGCCAAGGTGGTCATGTAAGCAGGGGTCCACTGGGGGTCTGCCTGGGCGTACAGAGCACAGACTTGCTGAGAAACCCTCCAGAGGAGGTTGAAGTCCCCTCCCGCAATCTCGGCCGCCTCTTGAGCCTGACGAATGTTACAGGTAAAGCACTCAAGCTGAGCTTTCATACCTCCACAACCCTTCCGTTCCGAGTTTCGGCAATTTCTTTGAAGAATCTTCGCAACTGCTGCTCATTGCCCAAAATGTAAACGATGTCTCCTTTGGTGAGTATCTCATCGGCCGAAGGTGAAACCAAGTACTCGTCGCTCCTCCTTATGGCCAAAACGGTGATGCCGTAGCGGTTGCGCAACTGCGCTTTCCCCAAAGACATACCGTAAAGAGACGGGGGAAGCTTGGTTTCCACAATGCTGTAACCTGGAAAGAGCTCCTCAGTTCTTATGGCGTTGGGGAATGCCAGGGTCTTTGCCACCTTCAGGGCCATGTCTCTCTCCGGGAAGATAACTCGATCGGCCCCGATTTTTTCAAGAATTTTCCCATGCATTTCATTGATGGCCCGGGCAACAATGAAGGGGACTCCCAGTTCTTTGACAGCAAGCGTGGTGAGGACGCTCGACTGGATGTCATTGCCTATGCTCACAATGGCGACATCGAAGTTCTTGACTCCTAAAGCTTCAAGAACCTTTTCATCGGTGGTGTCAGCCTGAACGACTTCGGTGATTTTTCCTGCCATTTCTTTAACCGGGTCCTCTTCAATGTCGACTCCCAAAACAGCAAACCCCTGCTGATACAGGGCGATAGCGATACTACTCCCGAAAATTCCAAGACCGAAAACGGCGAACTGTCTCATGGCACAATCTAACCTCTCTATGCTTGAGACGATGCCTTCATGTTCGACTTCGCCTCGAGTTTTTTCATAAACCACTCCCTGTTCACTACAAACCTCTCTAAGCGCCCCTCCCCTACTTTCTCCACCTCATCAAAGGCTTCAGCTTCAAAGACGAGGCGGTTTCGATAGACCTCAACGAGAGTTGCCCTGGCCGTGACCCGCATACCCTTTGGGGTAGCAGCCACATGAGATATACTGATTCGTGTCCCTACACTTACATACCCCTCCGGTAGGTGGTGTTTTACCGCTTCGTGAGCCGCGTTGTCCATGAGGGAAACAAGCATCGGAGTAGCGAAGGCCGGTACCATGTCAGGATCAAAACGGTTTGCCGTGCTTTCATCGTTCACCACCATGCTGGCCATTCCTGTCAAACCAACTCTAAGCGTGTTTGCTTTCATGGATGCTTTCTCCTCCTCTGTAAGAGCTTTCATCCTGGGGCATGTTAAGGATTCGTTCGATATCTTCCTTCCCCAGGACTTCTTTTTCCATAAGCTCTTGTGCCAGCATATCGAGTTTTTCCCGATACCGAGTGATGATATCCTTGGCCCCCTCGTAAGCCTTGTCGATCAGGGTCCGTACTTCTTTGTCGATGGCATAGGCAATCTCCTCACTGTAGTTTCTATCTTCGGCAATATCTCTTCCCAGGAAGACTTCCTTATGTTTTCTTCCAAGAGTGAGTGGCCCAAGGAGTTCGCTCATCCCGTACTCGCAGACCATTTCCCGAGCAATTTCGGTCGCCTTTTTGAGATCGTCATGAGCCCCAGTAGTGACATCTTTAAAAACCACTTCTTCGGCAACACGCCCACCAAGGAGAATGGAAAGACGGGCAAGGAGCTCTTGCTTTGTGAGGAGGTAGCGATCTTCGGTAGGAAGTTGAAGAGTATATCCCAGAGCAACTCCCCCTCGGGGAATGATGGATATTTTATGCACTGGATCGCTGTTGGGTAAAACCTTCGCCACCAGAGCATGTCCTGCCTCGTGGTAGGCGATAATACGTTTCTCCCGCTCACTTATGATGATGTTTTTCCTTTCCGGACCGGCGATGACTTTGTCAATCGCCTCTTCGAAGTCCTCCATGCTAATGACGTCCTTACCCTTTCGAGCAGCAAGGATGGCTGCCTCGTTAACTAAATTCGCGAGATCGGCTCCCACAAACCCCGGGGTGCGGCGGGCCAAAATCTTGAGGTCTACGTCTTTCCCCAGAGGTTTCCCGCGAACGTGAACCTTAAGGATCGCCTCTCTTCCCTGCACATCAGGTTGAGGAACGGCAATACGACGGTCAAACCTCCCTGGACGGAGCAACGCTGGGTCAAGGATGTCCGGGCGGTTGGTAGCGGCAATGAGAATAACCCCCTGATTGGGGTCAAATCCGTCCATCTCCACAAGAAGTTGATTGAGTGTTTGTTCCCGCTCATCATGTCCTCCTCCAAGACCTGCTCCCCGGTGTCGACCGACAGCGTCAAGCTCGTCCACAAAGACGATACAGGGAGCGTTCCTCTTGGCGTTCGCAAAGAGATCTCGCACCCGTGCTGCTCCAACTCCCACAAACATTTCCACAAAATCCGAGCCACTGATACTGAAAAAGGGTACACCTGCTTCCCCAGCTATGGCCTTGGCGAGGAGGGTCTTTCCCGTTCCCGGAGGACCATAGAGCAAGACCCCCCGAGGGATTCGGGCCCCAATTTTCTGGAATTTTCGAGGATTCTTCAGGAAATCTACCACTTCTTTAAGCTCTTCTTTAACCTCATCGATTCCAGCAACGTCATCGAAGGTAATCCTAACTTTCTCCGGGTCCACCATTTTTGCTCTGCTTTTCACGAAAGAAGTAACCTTGCTTCCTCCTTGGATCTGCTGGAGGAGAAAAATCCACACCACGATGAGGAGGAGCGTAGGCAAAAGAGAATTCAGGATTCTCGTCCACCAAGAGGGTTCCACAGGGGGGCGGGCTTCGATTTCCACACCCTGATTACGAAGGATGTGGATGAGTTCCGGATCTTCCGGTGCAT
>FMJZ01015922.1_pt1 | contig 22484 bp, 16 predicted proteins | sample 1987881 | NCBI WGS metagenome assembly FMJZ01 (sample SAMEA4378227, study PRJEB15110) | soil metagenome | biome: soil; feature: Field; material: Soil | place: India | collected 2015-03-11 | depth 0 m
AGGTTGGAATCAAATCACCCATCCTCAAGACTTGCCCCTTGTCAATGAGACCCTACAGCAGGCGATCGCCCATGCCAGCCCCTACGACATCGAATACCGCATTCTGCACCGCGACGGTCACCCCCGCTGGGTACGCGAACAGGGCATTCCCGTTCTGAATGTCCAAGGCCAAGTGATTGCCATTGATGGGGTGATTACCGACATTACCGCGTGGAAGGAATTGCACGATGCCCTCGATCAGCCGATAATTCACCTCAATGAAAGCTTGGGCAACGACTTTTGCCGCGGTTTAGTGCTTTATCTGAGTCAGCGATTAGGCATTGATTATGTCTTGATTGGTGAACTGACTGGCCCCCAGCAGAATTGGGTGACGACGCTTGCCCTGAGTTATCGTGGTGAACTCCAACCCCCCTTAAGTTATAACCTTGACGATACCCCCTGCGCGTCAGTTCTAACAGCCGATACCTGTTTTTACAACCACGGTGTGGCACGTCTGTTTCCCAAGGATGAAATGCTCAGAGACTTGCAGATTGAATCCTATATTGGCGTGCCCCTGCGCAATGCAAAAGGGGAAACTCTCGGCATTCTTGCCCTTATGCATCCGCAGCCCCTTGAACGGATTGCCGTCATTGAAAGTCTGCTGAAGATCTTTGCCGTGCGGGTGACTGCTGAACTAGAGCGGATCCGCGCTGAACGCGCACAACAAGAGCGTCAAGCTCAACTGGATCAGCAACTGCGCTATGAACGCCTGATTAGTACTGTCGCCAGTGAGTTTATCAATCTGCCCCTAACGCAGATTCCCCAAGCCATCCACAAGGTGCTGGGTCTCTTAGGGGAAATGACGGAGGCCGACCGCGTTTATCTCTTTCAGCCTGATGATAGCGAGGGCACCACATTTTCCAACACCTATGAATGGTGTCTACCGGGGATCGAGCCACAACAGGAAAATTTGCAGGGGGTGCCCGAAAGGGAATTTCCCCTCTTTTTCGAGGCGCTTAAAACCCAAGGCTGGGTACTATGGCCGACCATGCAAGCGTTACCGACCGATGCCCCCGATCGCCAAGGGATAGAGGCACAAAAAATTCAATCGCTATTGGCAGTTGCCCTCAAACACGGTTCACAATTGATTGGCTTTTTGGGCATTGACTTTGTGCGTCAGCCCCAACCCCACCTAGAGAACTTTCTACCCCTGCTACAGGTGATGGGGCAGGTGTTCACCAATGTGCTGGAGCGCCAAGAGAGCGAGCGATCGCTCCGCCTTGCCGAGAGCCAGTACCGCAGTATTTTTGAAAACGCCACAGAGGGCATCTTTCAATCCAGTCCCAATGGTCATTACCTCAAGATCAACCCCGCCCTTGCCCGCATCTACGGTTATGACTCCCCAGCGGAGCTACAAGCCCACATCACTGACATTGCTGGTCAGCTCTATGTCAATCCTCGTCGCCGCGAAGAGTTTATCCAAGCCGTCACCGCCACTGGTACTGTTACCGACTTTGAATCGCAGGTCTATCGCAAAGATGGCCAAATCATTTGGATTTCCGAAAATGCTCGGGCGGTCTATGACGATAAAGGGCGACTCGCCTACTTTGAAGGCACCGTTGTGGACATTACCGATCGCAAGCTCTCAGAAAGTACGATCCATTACCAAGCCTTCCATGACCTGCTCACGGGGCTGCCCAATCGTGCCCTGTTTGACGATCGCCTCCCCATGGCTCTGGCTGAAGCTCGCCGACAACAACAGCGGGTAGGCGTGATGTTTTTAGATCTCGATCGCTTCAAAATCATTAACGACACCCTTGGCCATGCCGTTGGGGATCAGCTATTGCAGCAGGTAGCAAAACGCCTCGTCCACTGTCTGCGGGAAACCGATACCGTAGCGCGTTGGGGCGGTGACGAATTCACTGTGATCTTGCCCATGGTACACCACCCCAATGATTTGGCCATTGTGGCTGAACGCATTCTCTGCGCCCTCAAGCCCGAGTTCATGCTCGATGGCCACCATCTTCACATTACGACCAGTATTGGCATTGCCGTCTATCCCGATCACGGTCAATCTGCCGATGTTTTGCTGCGCAATGCTGACATCGCCCTGTATCGCGCTAAGGAAACAGGCCGCAACACGTATCAGTTCTACACCAATTGAAGCATTACTGCGTTGGCACCATCTTGCTCTATCCCAAACACTTTATTGATATTGCTGAAGAAAATGGTCTGATCGTTGCCATTGGCCGCTGGGTTCTCCAACAGGCCTGTCGCGACTGCCATACATGGCAACAACAGGGATTAGCTGGGGTAGGAGTAGCGGTAAACCTCTGGGCACGGCAATTTTTGCACATGAATCTTGTCGAAGAACATTATCGCGGCTATCCCTCACGTCCAACGAACCCAGTTAATTCTTCTAGAGTTGCATACCCTTGGGGTGGGGATTACGCTGGATGATTTTGGCACAGGTTACGCCTCATTGAGCTATCTGAAACAATTCCCGATTACTGGGCTAAAAATTATCGCTCGTTTATCACTGACATTGCAAGCGATCGCCAAGACCAAGCGATTGTCAAAGCCATTATTGAGTTAGCCAACGGTTTAGAGATTCCCACCGTCGCCGAAGGCGTAGAAACTTGGGGGCAACTCCTCCACCACCTTGGCTGTAAGGCCATTCAAGGCTACCTGCTCACAGAGTCACTTCCCTATTCCCAAGTGATCCACTGGTCAATTCCTCAAATGTCGTTGAGATGACAACACTTTCGATAGGTGTGAGAGCAGAATCCCTTGTGTAGTTTTCCACATCAGGCTAGGATGATGAGTCGATTGGCCACTCCGCTTCCCTACATTGCCGCGCCTTAACCCCCACCTGCTATGCGAGGATTAGGGAGTGCAGGCTAAACATGTTCGATGTGTACCTATGCGGTTTTATTGGCTGAGTGCGGTAAGTCGTCTGAGTATGATGTTCTTGGCAGCGGGCTGTCAAGCGGCAACGGTGCCGTCAGCGCCAGTAGCAGTAGCTGCAACGGTTACGCCGTCCCCCGTCGCTGTATCTCCCCTGTACACTGCGCTGGATGAGTTTGGCCAGCCCCAGTTTCAAGTGGATGGGCGGAACCTGTTTCGCGATCGCCCCTTGCCCTCGCACCGCATTAGCACCGCCCCGCTGAAGCTGCTGCAAGTGTTGCGTAGCACTCGCCAGTATTTTCAAGACTTTAGTGACACAGACCCCATTACTCAGCGGGAGGGAATTCTGGCGATTCAGGGGGTGACGCTGCCCCAAGTCCTCGACACCCTAGATTTCATGATTGCGACGCTCACGGAGGATATTAGCCGCAAGCGCCCGATTCGTTTGCAAGATCCCGCATTTATTAATCAGCACTTTCGCGTCCTTCAATGGCTGCCCCACAATCCCCGCAATCCGAATCAAACTGAGGAATTGCGCCTCACCAACTACGCGGTATTTACCCATCGCGGATCACGCACCCGCACAAAGACATACAATACAGCGCTTTATGCTCTGCCGCCCCGTGTTCCCGATCAACCTGAGGACTTATTCTATAAGCAACTGACAAAGCAACAGGTACTGGAAGGGATTTTTGAACCGGGTGGCTCCCTCTATGGACGGGTGAAACCCTTGGCCTACTTGACGAGGAGAGGACTTGAGGATGCCCTGATGCAGGGGACGATTCTGGTGCAATTTACCGATGGCACTGAAGCCTTTTTCAATGTGGATCGCAATAATGATATTCCCTTCGTCAAGGGGGTTGATCCCTACGAGCAGCGACGCTACTGGTATTTTCGTCAAGTCCCTTTCCTTAAGGGCTATGGCAGCACCATCGAAAACAAAATCAATACCCAACCTGAGGTGACCTTTGCGGGGGATGTCTGGAATATCGGTCTTGGGCGAGTCATTGTGGTTGAAGATACCCAGGGCGGTCAGCCTAAACTGCGCCTCGGCGTGATTGCTGATACGGGGGGAGCCTTTATGCCCAATCTCTATCAGTTGGACTTTCTAGCGGGCATTTTTCCTGACCGTGCCAGCTATCAAGCGGCTGCCCGTCGCATACCCAATTACGTCCGTGCCTATGTCTTGATTAAGAAATAAGCCTAGCGCTGGCTGAGAAATTTATGGGTTTGGGGAATGACGCGCACATGGGTCAGCCGTGCCTTGAGTTGCCCTTGCCATGTGAGCACTTGTGCTGGGGTGGGTGGAGGGGTACAACGACCGGTACCTACGGGCGTTACAGGTTGGAGAAAGACGGGAATGTGGGGATTCACGCTGGCCACAAGGGCACTGAGACGATCAAGATCGGCAGGGTCGGTCGTTTGGGAGATAATCACTTTGCAAAAGACCTCGACAGGGGCGCGATCGCACAGGCGCAAAAAGGCTTCATGGGCTGACCAATGGCACTCACCACTGACGCTGGGAAGTTTAATGTCCATGCCGACACTATCAAGGTAGGGAAGAATTCGCGCCAGCGCTTCTGGATGATGTCCGCCAGTTTCAAGGTAGAGGGGCAGGGAGCTATGGGCCTTGAGGAGGGGCAAAAATGATGCCAGTGTTGCAGCATGGAGCAGCGGTTCGCCGCCGGTGAGGCTAATACTGTCGTGGATGGGGGGAGTATTGAGCTGCTGTACAGCTTCGAGAATATGGGCAGCAGTGACGGGATTGGGAACGGTTTGAAAGTGGCGATCGCCGGCCTGCTCTTCAATTAGGGCATGGGCGGGAACAAACCATGTGTGGGCACTGTCACAATAGGTGCAGCGGAGATCACAGCCCGCCAAACGAATAAAAATTTGCCGACACCCCACATTGGCGCCTTCCCCTTGAATCGCTGAGAACATCTCCACCAAAGGAAGCGTGATTGGCGCAAGGGAGAACTGATCGTTAGTTTGCTGCTCTTTTACAAAAATCACAGGGGATGTGCAAGCCTGATCACAATCGGGCACTCTTTCCGATAGTACCTTAAAGATAGTTAGCGTGTTCAGTAGGTAAGTGCTATGTCTGCCCACCGTTTTGGCCTTCCGTGGCTACTTGTCGGTACCTTGGCAATGGGGATGGGTGCCCTGCCAGTCATTTTGCCATCGTTACCTGCTGTTGGCCAAAATTCCCCTAGCGAAGCCAGTGAGTTCGATCGCTACATGCAGCGGGGGTATCAACTCACCGCCAAACGCGACTATCAATCCGCCTTGGTGAATTTCCGCCGTGCCCTTAGTTTGCGTCCTGGTAACCGCTATGCCCTCACGGCAATTAGTAATGTCGAGGCCTATGTTGCTCGCGATCGCTACGCTGCCCAATCGAGTAACCGTCTGACCTTTGTACCCACAAATCGCGGCATGCCAGGGCAACGGATCGCAGGCGCCACCCGCTTTGGTGAATGTACCCAAGGCTCTCTCACCAAAATTGTTGCCCTTGTTCCCGATAACAACTTGGGTATGACGGCTGCGGCCAATCCCAGTCTCTTTTTCTTTGTTCCCCAAAGCACCGCCAAATCGGCGGAACTGCTGCTGCTCTCCGAAGCTGGCGATCTGCTCCTCAGCCAACAAGTGCCCCTCAATGGTAAAGCCGGCATTTTACCTGTGACGGTGGATGCCAGTAAGGCGAAGCTACAACCGGGGCAAAAATACCAGTGGATCTTCTCCCTGACCTGTAAGCCCAATGAACCAGATGCCAATCCCTTTGTGACGGGCTGGATTGAGCGAGCTGAACTAGACAGCAACCTTGCCCAAGTGATTACCACCATGCCTCCGGCCGATCGCCTGCCCCTTTTGGTCACCAGTCAACTCTGGAACGATACCTTGGCAACCCTTGTGGAGTTGCAGCAGAGCAACCCCAATAACGCTGCAATCAAACAGCAGTGGCAGGATGTGCTCAAGAGTGCCGGCATTGATCCACAAATTGTCCATATGCCGCTGTTGCGCTAGAGGCTCCTGTGCCGATATTGAGGGCGGTTGGTTGACCCCAAACCCCCCATCAAGTTGCATTAGGATAGAAAATAGGCCGCATTCACAGGAGCGTGCGTCATGCTAAAGATAACTCGATCGCCATTCCCCCTTTGGCTAACCAGTATTGTGCTCCTTGGAGCGATCGCCCCCCTGCCTGCCTTGGCACAACGGGCGGCGGGTGACATTGTGATTATTGGCAACTCTCCCAATGACTGGGGCCGTAATCAACGCTACTGGAATCATTTGCTCAACCTTTCTGGAGCAACGGCAGCCGCTTCTACGCCGACAACGTCAGAGACGCCCCAAGAAGTCGATCCCAAAGTGCTGGAACAACAGCTCCTACGCAATATCCGCGTGGGGCAGCCGCAGCTTCAGCCTGTCCTGAAGTTACCGGGGTCTTCAGTGGTGACAGGCACCGTGACGAACAATAACCGCCAACCGGTAACCATCCAGTCCATTAACTATGAAGTTGTGGGACCTAATGGCCAAATTCTGCAAACGGGTGCGGCGACGCCAGAACCGGCAACGGTAGGTCCCGGCCAGACAGTGACCTATCAGCAAATGCTCCCTACTGTGCCAGCGGATATTGGGGCACGGGTGCGGCTGAGTCAGCCAGCGGTGCAGCTCCAAGGGGGTGTCTAGACCCCTTCGCCTCGGGATCACCGGGGGGATTGCCTGCGGTAAATCTGTGGTGGCTGCCTATTTGCAGCAGCGCTATGGTGTGCCCATTGTCGATGCCGATGTATTAGCGCGGCAGGCGGTTGCCGTCGGGACACCCATTTATCAAGCCATTGTCGATCGCTATGGGGATAAGATTCGCCGTAGTGATGGTACCCTCAATCGCCCCCGTTTAGGGGAAATTGTCTTTGCTCAGCCGCAGGAGCGCCAATGGCTAGAGGCGCAAATTCACCCTTGGGTGATTGCCGCGATGGAACGAGCGATTCGCGCCTGCGATCAGGCTCTAATGGCCTTGGTCATTCCCCTGCTGTTTGAAGCGCATCTTGAAGGCCTTGTGGATCACATTTGGGTGGTGGCCACGACACCTGAGCAACAATTAGCCCGCCTTGAGCAGCGCGATCGCCTCTCTGGACATGCAGCCGCCCAACGCCTAGCTAGTCAACTGCCCCTAGAGGAAAAAATTCGGCGGGCAGACATGGTGCTCTGGAATACTGGTTCTCTTGAGGAACTTTACCGTCAGGTGGATCAGGCCTTTTCCCTACTGGGCAGAAATGGCAAGGGAGGTTAGCCCCATTGTCACCTGTTGCAGAAAACTTTCTGGATTAATCGGCAAGGGAATGTAGCGATCGACCCGTGGGTCATTGCCCTTTGACCCCAAAATGAAAATCTTGAGTTGCTCAGGGGTGCAGCGTTGTCGCAACTGATTCACTAGCTCCTGCACATCCCCATAGCTAAAGGGTTCCGCCAAAAGAACGGCAATGGGAGTCAGTGCCAGCAACCGTTCCACTTCACCATCAACGAGCCAAATCACTTGATAGCCTGCGGTGGTCAAAATAGAACAGATCAGTGTGGCAGTGGCCTCATCCTCACTCACAAGCACAATTCGCCCCTCAGGTTCGACCAGTACATCCGTTGTTGACAGAGGCGGGACATCTAGCTTGAGTTTCGGGGGTTCTGGCAGAGGGTCTGAAGGGATTGCCGGCAGCCCCACCGTAAACGTACTGCCTTTGCCTTCGGTGGAGTCCACCTCAATCCAGCCATGGTGCAGATCCACCCACTGCTTGGTGAGGGCTAACCCCAAACCTGCCCCGGTATAGGCACGGCCAAAGGAGCTATCCAACTGCTGAAACTTTTGAAAAAGCAAGGGTTGCAGGTGCGCAGGGATACCAATGCCATTGTCCTGCACTTGGAAAATCAGTTCATCCTCTTTCCACCATGCCCGCAGAATCACTTCCCCCATGGCAGGGGTGAACTTAATGGCATTGCTGAGCAGGTTAATGAGAATTTGCTGGATGCGGCGATAGTCTCCCCAAAAGCGATCGCGACTAGGGGGAATCATCAGTTGGTGGTGCAGGTTCACTTGATGGCGATGGGCTTGGGGTTTGACGACTTCAATGCAATCCGTACACAGTTGCCGAATCGAAAAGGCGCTAGGATGCAGGTGCGATCGCCCCAATTCCGCCTGCGAAAGATCAAGAATGTTGTTGATCAACTCCAGCAGGTGGGTGCCACTCTCATGGATAATTTCCAGGTACTCCCGCTGTTTTGCCGTCAGAGGACCTAGAGGCCAGCGCAATAGGGTGGCAGAAACCCCAATCACACAAGTCAGAGGCGTGCGCAGTTCATGACTCATGGTCGCCAAAAAGTCATTTTTAATGCGGTGGGCGGCTTCCATGGCACTTAAAGCTTCCCGCAGCGCTTGGGTGCGTTCATTAACCCGCTGTTCAAGGGTGACCTTTTGCTGTTGCAGTTCGCTGTAGAGCTGCGCTTGGTAAATGGCAATGCTCAGGTGTTGACTGAGGTGGGTGAGAAACTCAATTTCTTGGGGGTGCCACTGGCGGGGGCGATCGCACTGGTGGGCAATGAGGACTCCCCAAAGTTTTTCTTGCACAAGAATGGGCACAATCAACCATGCCTTGATCTGCCAGCGGGCAGCAAAGGACTGAAGACAGGGCACCTCAGCATAGAACTGCTGTATGTCATTGACCACAATGGCCTCACCATGGCTCAGGCGCTGATAGCTACTGCTGGGTAGGGCTGACCACTGCCAACATTCATCCCATAGCCCTAGGACAGATGGAATGCCCCCATCGCGGCAGGATTCATAGGTAATTTGCCCGTGCAGTTTCCCTTGGGTCTCACCGAATTGCCCCACCAGCAACCGATCCACATCCAGAAACTCGCGAATCCGATCCACGGCTGTTTTCAAGAGTTCAGGCAGCTCAAGGCTCTGGCGAATTTGGGTTGTCACCTGATGCAGCAGCCGTTCTTGGGCTTGGCGTTCGTTGAGGGCAGCCGTCACTAGGGGTTGGCAACTTTGGCACTGGGCAGTGGTTTCTTCACTGAGAGTAGCCATGAGGGCGATCGCCAGATCAGCGGGCAACATCTGTTCCTTGGCACTTAGGGGGGTCAGTTGCTGCAAGACAGCGCGAATCAGGGGGCGGCGGCTCACAGGAACTTGGCTACGGATTTTGCGCAAGAAGCGGGCGATCGCCACAGGCTCAGTAAGAATTTCTACTCGGTAGGCACTCATCTGCGGTACAGGTTCTGCCTGCAACAGCAGTGCAAAGGTCTCTGCCACGACGACAAGAAAAGGGGCGTCGGCAGACGCGATAACATCTTCACGGGTGAGGACAGTTGCCCCACGATGACTAGCTTCTGCGAGCAGGACTGTGGCGATTCGCTCGTAGAAAAATGCTGGTAAAATTCGATCAAAGACGGGCTGGCGCATAGTTTTTTAAGTTCAATCCTTGATCGGGTCATCGCAGAACGTGGCATCGCCATGCGGATCGCGATCGCGAGAAGCTTTTCCCATTAATTTCCGTTGTAGCGGCTCAAGGGAGATAAGGGGGAAAACCCACCAGTTTCTTTAATGATTCTTGTCAAGGTATGCATCGAATTCTTACATTGAATAATTTGACTGTGGCCACCGACAACAGCGATGTTGCATTTCTACAGCAAAGCAGTGCTCCCATTGTTATATTAGCGGCAGCGGATACGGATATTGCCCTGCTGGCGCACGCCTACCGCCAACTGCCCAAGGAATTTCCCCCTTTGCGCCTCGCAAACTTACTTCATTTACAAGCAGCAGCAGCCATTGATGACTATGGCGATCGCGTCTTGGCCGAGGCCGACGTTGTCGTGATTCGCCTTTTGGGGGGACGGGGCTATTGGAGCTATGGCCTAGAGGTGGCGCAGCAAATGGTGAGCGATCGCGGTGGGCAGTTGATCTTGCTACCGGGGGATGATCGCCCCGATCTAGAACTGATGAGCCTCTCCAGTTGGCCGCTGGCACAAGTTGATCGTCTCTGGCAATACTTCCGCGAGGGAGGACAGGAAAATATTCGGCGTGCCCTAGAGTTCATTGGCCACTACGGTTGCCGTTGGGGGCAGCCCCCCCCACCCCCCCAAAGGATTCCCCGCTGGGGCACCTATCCCATTTCGGCCCAGATAGCCAGCGACTGGCCGCAGGTGGGGATTCTCTTTTACCGTGCCCATTACTTGGCGGGCAACACCGCTGTAATTGATGCCCTTGCTCAGGCCTTGATGCAGCGGCAATTGGCGCCTGTCCCCATGTTTGTCTCTTCGCTCCAAGATGCAGACATTCAACAGGAACTGCTGGCGGCATGGCAGGGCAAGGTGGAACTGATTCTCAATACAACGGGGTTTGCGGTCGCCAAGCCCAACGAGGTTCATCTTTGGCAGCGGTTGGATGTCCCAGTACTACAGGTCATTCTCAGCAGCAGCACCTACGAAACTTGGCAACACCATCCCCAAGGACTGACGCCCCGCGACCTTGCGATGCACGTGGTCTTGCCGGAGGTGGATGGCCGCATCATTAGCCGTGCTGTGTCTTTTAAGGCTGTCTCGCAAATTCAACCAGAGGTGGAGACAGCCGTGACCACCTATGCCCCGGCGGGCGATCGCCTAGACTGGGTCAGTGATCTGGCAGCCAACTGGCTGAAACTGCGCCGCAAAGCCCCTGCTGAACGCCGTATTGCCCTGATTTTGGCCAACTATCCCTGCCGTGATGGTCGCCTTGCCAATGGCGTGGGTCTCGACACCCCCAACAGTACAGTGGAACTCCTCAAGGCACTTCAGACGGCTGGCTATGATTTGGGTACTGACCCCCTACCCAAGGATGGCGATGCCCTGATCCAACACCTCAGCCGCTACCGCACCAACGACCCCGAAGGCAATCACTGGCGGCTGCCCCGCTATACCCTCTCCATTGACACCTACCAGCACTATTTTCAGAATCTGCCAAGGGCGGTACAGGCGGCCATTAACCAACGCTGGCCCTCTCCCACCGCCGATTTACCCATTGCTGGCAACTGTTGGGGCAACATCTTTGTTGGCGTTCAGCCCAGTCGGGGCTACGATCGTGACCCCAGTTTGAATTACCATGCCCCCGATTTAGAACCCACCCCAGAATATCTAGCCTTTTACTTTTGGCTGCGCTATGTGTTTGGAGCAGATGCCATTGTCCATGTCGGCAAGCACGGCAATCTGGAATGGCTCCCCGGCAAAAGCATTGCCCTCAGTGACACCTGTTTTCCCGAAGTTGCCCTCGGACCTGTTCCCCACTTTTACCCTTTTATTGTCAACGATCCCGGTGAAGGCGCCCAAGCGAAACGCCGTGCCCAAGCGGTGATTTTGGATCATCTGACCCCCCCCCTCACCCGTGCTGAGCTGTATGGTGGTCTAGAAACCCTCAGCCACTACATTGAGGAATACTACGCCGCTGAGCAGTTCGATCGCCCCCGTTTGAGGGTGCTGCAGCAGCAGATTGAAGCCCTCGTCAAGGAACTCGATCTCGACCAAGAAGTTGCCGCCCCCAATCCAGAGGAAACCTGGACCGCATGGCTAGCGCGCACCGATGGCTACCTCTGTGATCTGCGGGATGCCCAAATCCGCGATGGCCTGCATATCCTTGGCCAATGTCCGCAAGGCCAGCAGTTGCGGGATCTAATCATTGCCATTGCCCGCAGTCCCAGTACCCAGCATCGGGGTCTCACACGCGCTCTGGCGATGGATCAAGGAGTGGATTTAGACCCCCTCACGGCTGATCCAACAGCTCCCAGTCCTGTCCCCGGCTATCGCTCCGTGGGCGAGTGGCAAAATGCTTTGGAGGAAGAGGCAACAAAACAGGTGGAGAGTTTGCTGCGGGGCACCCCTGATCTCTCCTGTGGTAGGGCAACTCAGCAGGTACTAGATTGGATTCGTACGGTGCTCTACCCTGCCCTGCAACAGACCCGCCAAGAAATTGACCACTTTCTCCATGGCCTCAATGGCGGTTATGTTCCCAGTGGCCCTGCCGGTGCCCCGAGTCGGGGGCGTCCCGATGTCCTACCCACCGGACGGAATTTCTATGCGGTGGATCTGCGGGCGCTACCCACAGAGGCTGCTTGGGCGTTGGCGGAGCGATCGGCGGCGGCACTCATTGAACGCTACTGTCAAGAGCACGGAGAATTTCCGCGGACCCTTGGCCTGTCGGTATGGGGCACAGCCACAATGCGCACGGGAGGCGACGATATTGCCCAAGCCCTTGCCCTTTTGGGTGTTCGTCCTGTGTGGGAGGGCGCCTCACGACGGGTGGTGGATTTGGAGGTGATTCCCCTGTCGCTGTTGGGACGACCGCGGGTAGATGTGATGCTGCGAATTTCTGGCTTTTTCCGCGATGCCTTTCCCAATTTAATTGCTCTGTTTGATGAGGCTGTGCAGCGGGTAAGCCAGTTGGCTGAACCCCCCGATCAAAATCCCTTAGCGGCTCAAGTGGCCAAAGAAACGGCCTATTGGCAACAGCAGGGTCTTGCTCCAGAGCAAGCCCAACAACGATCGCGCTTTCGCATCTTTGGTTCCAAACCCGGTGCCTATGGGGCGGGACTCCAAGGACTGATCGAAGCCCAAAACTGGCAGGGGGATGACGATCTTGCCCGCGCCTATATTCACTGGAGTAGCTATGCCTATACGGGGGAATCCCACAGCTACAATGCAGCGGAAGCCCTAGAGCAGCGACTCAGTCAATTGCAAGTGGTGCTGCAAAACCAAGACAACCGCGAGCATGATCTGCTGGACTCCGATGATTACTACCAATTTCAGGGGGGCTTGACCGTTGCTGCGCGATCGCGATCGGGGCGGCAGCCCACGGTTTACTTTGGCGATCACTCGCGGCCAGAACAACCTAAAATTCGCACCCTCCAAGAAGAACTGTTGCGGGTCTATCGCTCCCGCGTGGTCAATCCCAAATGGCTCGCAGGCGTCAAACGTCATGGCTACAAGGGCGCTTTTGAAATGGCGGCCACGGTGGATTATCTCTTTGGCTATGCCGCTACGGCTCGCTGTGTACCCGACTATGTCTTTGCTGGTGTTGCTCAGACCTACTTACTTAATGGGGAAATGCAAGCCTTTGTGGCGCAGCACAATCCTTGGGCACTGCGGGATATGGCCGAGCGACTCTTAGAAGCAGCTCAACGTCAACTGTGGCAAGCACCTGATCCGCAGATTTTAGACTGCCTGCGAGCGATCGCCCTAGAGGCCGAAGGTTTAATTGAGGGCAAATTTGTTCCTTAGTACAGCAAAATCAAGCGCAACACCCGCGCGATCGCTGCCACCAAGCAGAGAATCACCAACTGCCCCGGCAAGGCAAAAAGCGAGTACTGCTCTAGTAGCGCCACCAAGGGTTGACTCAACTGCCCTGCAAGAGCCATACCACTGAGGTAGAGAGCACCGCAGACATGAATGAGCACCAGTCCCGCTAAGCCACTCAAGGCAAGCCATTCTAAAGTTACCCGCTTTTGGGGGCGAAAGGCGAGCCAACCACAGACCCAAGACCCCGGCACAAAACCCAAGAGGTAACCGAATGTCGGTTCACGCCAATAGTCCAGACCGCCCCCTTGGGAAAAAACCTGAAAGCCACTCAGCCCCAGAATCAAATAGGCCACCTGTGAGAGGGCTGCGGCTTGCCGTCCCCCCATACACCCGACCAAGAGAACCGCCGCTACCTGATAGGACACAGGTAACGCATACACGGGAACGGCGGCCCATGAACTGGGCAAAACGAATTGCCCTTCCTCATTGAGGAGGTTGGGGATGGCGATCGCGGCTTCCATGAACGTGCCGGCCACGGTGAGGAGGAGGCCTAAAATCGCCCACAAAAATTCATCGAGGGGTGACAAATCGTTTCTCAAGAGCGCTGCAAGACATTTAGCGTAACTGACGGCATCGGACTCGTATAGCGAAACGTGAGATCCGTATCCCCCATCATGATAATGTCCCCATGGTGTAATACCCGCTCATCCAATAGGGGGGTACCGTTAATCAATGTGCCATTGCGACTATTGTTGTCACGGATGAGGTACAGTAGCGCATTGCCGCGCGGCCGTAGTTCAATAGTTGCTTGATGTCGGGAAATGTAGGGGTCATGAATAATAATGTCACAGTCCCTGGCTCGGCCAATTTTCCAGAACGCTTTTCCTGCGAGGTGATACTTGCCAATCACCGTCCCTTGGGAGCGCACAATCAGCCATGCTTGTTTATCAACGTCTGGAAGGCGGGTCATAGGGGTCTGCCACGGATACTTTATATCATACGTATTTCATCCGTACTTTTGGGGCAGGCTGAGGGTCTGAAAACCTGTAGCAATTCGAGATTGGATGTTTTTAATTTGCAAATGTTAGCTTCAGTAGTTTTACGGATACCAAAAGGTTATTGAGTGTGTTGAGATGAAACTAGTAAAAAGATATTCAAGACTTTTTAAGGTTCCATCGTGAGGCACACATCAGGCGTCTTTAGCACAAAGCTTTCACCCGTCAATTATACAAAATAGCTGGGTGATTTTATTACTTCAATTGACTTGTTGTGAGTTTTCTATGAACAAGCCAGCTTCAGGTTCTGTGTCCAATTTCAGCGAAGTTTCCCCTTTGACGGAGATTAAAAATCAGGTTGCACCGACTCAGCAACTGAAGCTACGGCGATCGCTCCTTGCCAATTTGTTCGTGTTCGCAGCCGGGTGTGGCATTCTTGCCTTTGCAGGCTTGTTTCTCTACCGCCATTTAACAACGGTGCGCAGTCGTGATGCGGTCATTAATGGCGTGATTGTGAATGTGCGTGCTCCAGAGGAAGGAACGCTGGAGGAACTCAAAGCACGGGTCGGGGAGTTTATCGAACCCACGGATGCGCCCTTGGCCCTCATAGAAAATGACTATGTCAGTCAAGGCAACGCCCGAGAAGTTGAAAAATGGTTAGAACGGCGGCGGGGAGAATTAGAAGCTGCTCAGGCAAAGCTAGCTCAGTTGCAGGGGCTCCTCGCCTCTGCCCAACGGGATCAACGCAATCAACAGGTGCTGGAAGTTGAACAAACCCAGCGCCAAGTGGCTGCTGCCCAAGCAGAACTCGCGGCGGCTCAGGCCAGTCTTGCGGATGCCAAGGCACGCTATCAACTCGCAAAAATTAACTACCAGCGCTTTAGTCAGTTGGCGCAGCAGGGAGCGGTGCCCCAAGCCCAAGCAGATGCGGCTCTAACGGAATTGCAGCAAAGCCAAGCTCAAGTGGCTGCTCGCCAACGGGAAATGGACTCTGTGGCTCGCACCGTTGAGGCGCTGAAGGCCGACGCTCGTGCTGCTGAATTGGGGCTGACACTGCGCAATACTCGCAGTAACTATGACCCCCGCCTACGGCTACAAGAGTTACAAATTCAGATTGGTGAACAGCAGGCGATCGTCAAAGGCATTCAACGGGAAATCGCTGCTCAACAACGACAAGTTGCCCAAGCCCAGCGGGAGGTGGCGCAGCGCAGGGTGGTGAAGGTGGCTGCTCCCATTGCCGGTTATGTCTGGCGGGTGGATGCGCGGCCGGGGATGTTTCTCGGTAAAGGGGATCAAATTTTACAGTTGTTGGACTGTCAGCGCCGTTGGATTGATGTTTTTGTGGATGAACAATCGCTGCGGCTGATTCATCCGGGCACTCGGGCAAAAATTGAACTCTATGGTGGCAATGGCAAGGCGCTCTGGGGCACAGTCACCAATATTCGCTCTGGTTTAGGTCGCCTCAACCCTGGCGACGATCAGGTCATTCCCATTCCCGAAAACTATCCGCGCCAAAGTCAGGTGCGTGTCGAGCTAAATTCTGAACAAGATTGGGGCGAGGGTAACTTTTGCTATGTGGGCTACACCGCACGGGTGACCTTTCAGATTAGCCCCTAAGTTTTTATACCCATCCTAAAGGATGCTCAATCCTTCATAGTTGCCTTTTATCTAGGCAATAAGGGATATTGATGCAACTTGATTCTTGACCCTGTGAAGGGCAGTACCGTTCATAGATAAGATTAAATCTAATTAGTCTTGTCCATAGGCATAAGCGGGGTTTATGTTGCGATTATTTGCGGACACAGTATGGCTCGTTCCCTTCTACTCGCTGGCGGGAATGGTGCTGTCCTTGATTTGGTCACCAGGGATTACTCGGAAAACGGGACCTCGTCCAGCGGGCTATTTGAATATCTTGCTCACGTTTTTCTCCTTTGTTCATGCACTGTTGGCCACGGTGGCGATCGCCAACCAGCCGCCCCAGTATTTGCACTGGACGTGGCTGGATGTGGCGGGTCTGCACTTTGACATTCCTGTTGAAATTTCGATTTTGACGACCACTGCCCTGATGCTGATCACAGGCTTGAACCTCATGGCTCAGGTCTTTGCGATCGGCTACATGGAGATGGATTGGGGCTGGGCACGGTTTTATGCCCTGTTGGCCCTCTTTGAAGGCGGGATGGCGGCGCTTGTGCTCCTTGACTCCCTCTTCTTCAACTACGTTGTCCTGGAAATTCTTACCCTTGCCACCTATTTGCTCATTGGTTTTTGGTTTAACCAGCCTTTAGTGGTGACCGGTGCCCGCGATGCCTTCCTCACCAAGCGGGTGGGAGACTTGGTGCTCCTGATGGGGGTGTTGGCGATTTATCCCCTCGCTGGCTCTTGGAACTACGATGATTTGGCGGCTTGGGCAGCCACAGCTCAGGTGAACCCCACGCTGATTACGCTGATTTGTCTGGCGTTGATTGCAGGACCAATGGGGAAATGTGCCCAGTTTCCGCTGCACCTGTGGTTGGATGAAGCGATGGAAGGCCCAATTCCCGCTTCGATTCTCCGAAATGCCATTGTTGTGGCTACGGGGGCATGGGTACTGGTGAAGTTAACGCCCGTCCTGAGTCTTTCGCCTGTGGCCCTGACGGCTCTGCTGGTGATTGGCAGTGTCACTGCCTTGGGGGGAACCCTGGTTGCCATTGCCCAGGTGGATATTAAGCGTGCTCTGTCCTATTTGGTCAGTGCCTATATGGGCTGGGTGTTTATTGCTGTGGGTCTCAAGGAGCCCGGCTTAGCTTTTGTCTTTATCCTCGCCTATGGGGTGGCAATGGCACTGTTGATGATGAGTATTGGGGCCATCATCTGGAATAGCATTACTCAAGATCTGCGCCTGCTGGGTGGGCTGTGGTCACGGCGCCCCATTTCTGGTATTTCGTTCTTGGTTGGTTCAGCAGGACTACTGGCACTGCCTCCCTTGGCGGGCTTTTTGCCGCAGGCGGAATTACTGGATACGGCCTTTGCCCAACTGCCTTGGGTTGGGGTTGTGCTGCTGCTGGTGAATACATTTGCTGCCTTTAGCCTAGGTCGCACGTTCTGTCTGATTTGGGGCGGTGAAGTCAAACCGATGACGGCGCGATCGCCCGAGGTCTTTTGGCCGATGATTTTGCCGATGACCGTTGATCTGGGCCTGGTGCTGCACTTACCCATTCTCATGTGGCGCTTTGATTGGGTGATTTGGACCCATCCTTCCTTGACTACCGCAGTTGCACTGACAGTTACTGCGCTTTTGGGCTGGGGCGCAGCCACATGGGTTTATCTCGGCAAAGCAATTCCCAAACCTGTGCAGTTTCCCCTACCGTCGGTACAGGATCTGCTGGCCTACGATTTCTATACGCCGAAGCTCTACAGGGCCACCGTGGTGGGAGCCGTGGATATGATTTCCCGCATTACCGCTTGGTTTGATCGCACGTTTGTGGATGGCACTGGTAATGCCTTTGGCGTGGTGACGCTCCTAGGGGGCGATCGCCTGAAGTACAGTACAACCGGTCAATCCCAAGCCTATCTCCTCACCATCTTGATGGGGGTCGCCATTCTGGTGATTGCCATTTGTTGGCCACTGCTGGCTTAGTGCTCCATTCCTTGAGGTTCTTGCCCTATGCTGACGCTGTTAATTGTTTTGCCCGTCATCGGTGCGCTGCTGATGCCGCTGCTGGCGGAGCGATTGCTCCGTTCGGTTGCTTTGGTTAGCGCCGGTGTCACCTTTGCCCTCTCCCTCGCGATGCTGATGCAGTTTGATACGCAGCAGACCGCACTGCAATTTACGGAGTTCGTGCCGTGGCTGTCGCCCTTGGGATTGAACTATTCCCTTGGCGTGGATGGGTTGTCCCTACCGCTGATCGTCTTGGGGACGTTCTTGACCCTTGTGGTCGTGTTCACGGGTGAAAAAAGTGCCCATCGCCTCTTTTATGCCCTTGTTCTCCTTGCCAATGCAGGGGTTACCGGTGCTCTGGCTGCCCAAAACCTGCTCCTGTTCGTTCTTTTCTACGAACTTGAATTGGTTCCCTTTTACCTGTTGATTTTGATCTGGGGTGGGGAACGCCGCGAACAGGCCGCCATCAAGTTCCTCATCTATACTGCAGTCTCTGGCATTCTTGTCCTCGCTGCCTTTTTAGCCATGGGTTGGCTGATCCACGCTCCTAGCTTTGACTATGCCGATATTCAAATGGCTGGCTTGGCACCCACGACCCAAGGCATTCTGCTGTTGCTGTTGATCTTGGGCTTTGGGATCAAAATGCCCTTGGTGCCCCTCCACAGTTGGTTGCCCGATGCCTATGTGGAAGCCTCAACCCCGACAGCAATTCTCCTTGGGGGGGTACTGGCGAAGCTGGGAACCTATGGCTTGGTGCGTTTTGCCCTAGGCTATTTTCCAGAAGCTTGGGGACAGTTTTCTAGTCTCTTGGCGATCGTGGCGGCGGTGGGGATTACCTATGGTGCCCTTGCAGCCATTGCCCAAAAGGATATTAAACGGATGGTGGCCTACAGTTCGATTGGCCACATGAGCTATGTCCTCCTAGCGGCGGCAGCCCATACACACCTCAGCATGGTGGGGGCGATCGCCCAAATGATCAGCCACGGCTTGATTCTGGCGCTGCTGTTCTATCTCGTGGGTGTGATTGAAACCAAAGTGGGCACCCGTGAACTGAACGTGCTCAATGGGTTGCTCAACCCCCTGCGCGGCCTACCCACGACCAGTGCCCTCTTGATCTTGGGCGGCATGGCCAGTGCTGGTATCCCTGGACTGGTGGGGTTTGTGGCTGAATTTCTCATCTTCCAAGGCAGCTACGGCACATTCCCAATTCCCACCCTGATTGCGGTCATCGGGACTGGTTTGACAGCCGTTTACTTTGTGATTTTGATTAACCGCACCTGTTTTGGTCGCCTTGACAATGCGACGGCCTACTACCCCCGGGTGGTTTGGTCAGAAAAAATGCCCGCCATTGTCCTGACCCTGTTGATCCTATTCTTGGGCGTCCAGCCGACGTGGCTTGTGCGCTGGAGTGAAACCACCAGTGCCCAGATTGTTGCGGCGGTACCGAGTGCAACCGAAATTGTGGCCAGTTTACCCCAATAGTTAGGAGAGTATCCCAATGGTTCAAGCAATCGAGCGCCCCAGTTCGGCAAAACTGCCCCCGCTGGATCACCCCTTAGCCGATATTATTTACCGCCTCGAGGCGGGGGGTGCCCTCATTCCCGACACGCCAGTGAACCTGATGAAGATCATCGGTATGTACAAGGCCTATTCAATTCCGATGGACTTTTACTGGCGGGATTTGCTCTACCTCGGTGAGCGGGTCTTTATTAATCCCTTCCCCTTTTTCAAGTATTTCCCGACTAAGGAATACTTTGATCTGCCTAACCACTACGCTGGCGATACAGCGGATCTGCGGATTTGGCGCGGCCCCGCCCATGCCCACCCTGAACTGATGGCGTTCATTGAGAAAGGGGAAACTGGGAAGATGCCTCGCCTGCTGCACCACCTTTGGCACGATCGCATCAACATGGAGTTTTCCGAAGACTTGGCGCGAGCCATGATGTGGCACCGCATGGGGGGTGAGCTAGACATTTACCTCGACTCTGAGGAGTACAAAGCCGCCGCCGATAAGGCAATTCGCGCCTACTTCAAACGCAACCCGCTGATGCTCGGGCTGTACAAGCTCTTTCCCGACCTCTTCTTGGAGCAGGCTCGCCAAGCCACGTACATGAACGTGCTGGGGCTATTTTGGGAAGTGATGGCACCCGTCTTCTTCGAGATTAGCGATCGCTATGACGAGGGCAGCATTACCAGCGTTAAGGATGCCATGAACTTCTTGGTCAATGGAATTTTTGCCGTTGCCGGTCGCCCGATTTACCACCATGTCTATATTGATGACGAGGTGCATGTCCTTGTCCCCAAGGAAAAGGGCTTTATGTGGCTTTATGAAGCGGCCTTCCCCTATGTGGAAGCGGTCTTTTACCGCACAGCCCCCTTCCGGGGAACCAAGTCCTACAATGCCCAAGCCAATCAGGTGCCCACTGATCAGGTGGACTTCCACTACGGCATTCTCTTTGCCGATAAATTCCCTGTCGGGACGGCGGGGATTCCACCCACGTTGCTCCACCAAGATATGTATCACTTCCTCCCCCAATACCTGAAGGATTACTTCCACCAGCACTGTCGCGGCGAGGATGATATTTTGGTGCAGTTGGGGATTGCCTTTCAGCACTCTATGTACACAGTGACCTCTGCCGTTTTGCAAGCAACCCGTGCCGCCTTCTACTATCCTTTGGATGACCCGAATCCTGAGCACTTAATGGCGAACCGCCGCTTCTTTGTGGCGCAGATGAATCGCTTTATTCGACCCCAGTACGGGATCGCTGAGGCCTGCAAAATCCGCAATGTCCAAGATCCCAATTACTTGTAGGGAGTCGTAGGACAGGACATCAGGGAGAGGGGGTGTGTCTCTTCTCCCTTTTTGCTAGGCTGGAATCAAAGTAAATTTTTGTGACATATTCCTCCGCCTAACGGCAAAGAATTCTTGTTCCTGATGCAGCGACATGACTTACAATTTCAGGTTTCCCCTCCGCCGCCGCGGCGACTGTCTTCCCAGTCGCTCCCTCTTTCGAGGCAGTTCCCCAATGCCCTTGGGTACTGTTTTTGACTCTGTTTGATCTTCTTTTGCCCACGCCATGAGATCGCCAGATGCCGCCCCGCACCAAGTTTTGCTCGGTCTATACGTTGGCGTTGGACTTTCAGATGCACTTAGGCTCTCTGATTAGCATGGGCTTATTTTTTATCATAGAATGGACGAAAAAGCCGCCCTATAGACCGTTAGGTCGCGCGTAGCAGGGCGGGGCTTTAGACCCAATTTTTTGGTAACGAGGTAAAGCTGTGGCCAACGTCGAAATCTATACGTGGTCTCGTTGTCCTTTTTGTATTCGGGCAAAGCAATTGCTGACGCGCAAAGGGGTGAAATTTACCGAGTACGTCATTGATGGCGATGAAGCGGCTCGTGCTGCAATGGCGCAACGTGCCCATGGCCGGCGATCGCTCCCACAAATTTTCATTAACAACGAGCACATTGGCGGCTGTGATGATCTCTATGCCCTAGAGGCGCAAGGCATCTTGGATACGCTCCTGCAAGCGGCAGCTTAGCTCAATGGCTGTGGATATCGCCTTTATCATTGACCCGATCGCTAGCCTTGACCCCGGCCACGATACCAGTGTGGCCTTGATGGAAGCAGCACAAGCAGCAGGGGCACAGGTGTGGGTAACAGAAATTTCCCAACTGCTGATCCGAGAAGGTCAGGTATGGGCGGCGGTTACCCCGATCCAGTTATCGCCTGTGCAACTAGTGGCCGGCCAGTGGCAGATTCCCCAACCTTGGTTTCAGGCGGGCGCAGTGGAATGGCGACCCCTCCATACCTTTCGAGCGGTGTGGATGCGCAAAGATCCCCCTGTGAATACCGCTTACCTCTATGCCACATACTGTCTTGATTTAATCGATCCGCAAACCACCCTTGTCCTCAACTCGCCAGCAGGGTTACGCCATGCCAATGAAAAGATGTATGCCCTGCAATTTACCCGTGTGATTCCCAAGACAATTGTGACTGGAGACAAGCAGCGCATTCGTGAATTTGTGCAGCAGCAGGGCATGGCGGTGCTCAAACCCCTAGGGGGCAAAGCGGGGGAAGGCATTCTCTTTTTACAGGCGGGCGATCGCAACCTCAATTCAATGATTGAAATCAGTACCCAACGCGGACAACTGCCCGTGATGGTGCAAGAGTATCTACCGGCGGCCAAGGAAGGCGATAAACGAATCATTCTCCTCAATGGTGAACCCATTGGTGCCGTCAACCGGATTCCCACAGGGGATGAGTTTCGGGGCAATATGGCCACGGGGGGACGGGTAGCCGCTGCCGAAATTACCGAGCGCGATCGCCAAATTTGTCAAACCTTAGCCCCTGCCCTACGGCGCGATGGTCTCTACTTTGTGGGGATTGATGTCATTGGTGGCTATTTAACAGAAGTGAATGTGACTAGCCCCACCGGTGTTCGTGAGATTGATCGCCTCAATGGTGCTCGCCTCAGTCAACAGGTGATGGCTTGGCTATTGGGCTAGTACAGTAATACTTAACTACTCAAAAGCCAGAAGTGTTGAATCCTGCAAAAACCTTAACATTCTAAGCCACACGTAGCTCTGGCTGCCAATCAAAGCTCCAGTGCACTATCGAACACCGCCGACTCATACCAATTCAAGTTGAATC
>FMJZ01025894.1_pt1 | contig 22482 bp, 16 predicted proteins | sample 1987881 | NCBI WGS metagenome assembly FMJZ01 (sample SAMEA4378227, study PRJEB15110) | soil metagenome | biome: soil; feature: Field; material: Soil | place: India | collected 2015-03-11 | depth 0 m
TTTTTTTTTGGTCAACAGTTGCAACCGCGTTTAAAATTGCTTTGAACTTTGTTACCCCTTTTCAATTACTTGCCTATTCTTCTTTCTTTTCTTCAATCATTTTATTAATTACACTTCTTTCCCAAGGTAAACTCAAGAGCTTACTCTCCATTTCCAAGAAGGACATTTTGGCTTCTGTTGCAATAGGTTTTCTTAATCCTTTCCTTTATTACCTTGTTTTATTCAAAGCATATTCTTTGCTTCCAGCTCAGGAAGCATTAGCATTGAATTATACCTGGGCAATAGTGCTTACTATCTTGACAAGCATTTTCCAAAAGAAAAAAATCACCTTTATCTCTTATCTTGCGTTAGTTATTAGTTTTTTTGGTGTTTTAGTGATTATTTCAAAAGGGAACATCCTCACTTTAAAGCCTTCGAATACAATAGGTGCAGTCCTTGCTCTTTCAAGCTCGCTTGTTTGGGGTTTCTCATGGGTAATGAACATAGCTTCAAAAGTAGATGATGAAATTCGGTTGTTTTTGAATTTTTCTTTTGGAGCTTTATTTAGTTTTCTATTCCTGAATTTGACCAACCAATTCATAATTCCCAAAACTTTCTCTTTTTTATCGATTTTATATGTAAGTTTGTTCGAGATGAGTATTACATTTATTCTTTGGAATAAAGCTTTGAAAAAAGCCCCAAATCCAGCAAAAGTAAACAATTTGATTTATGCCTCTCCTTTGATTTCAGTTTTCTTTATTAATTTGATTCTTGGAGAGTCAATTTTTTGGTTTACAATTTTGGGTTTGATATTAATAATATTAGGTATTTTGGTGCAGAACGCTCCCTTGCAGAACCGACAAAAAAGATAAGCAATATTTTGTAAATTTTTCGAAATAAATGTTTTTAAAATGATTTTAAAGCGAACATATAAAGCTTTTCTTTTATTAGTTTTCTGCTTGATAGGCTTGATTTGTTGCAAATCGATAAAAGAAGATAGAATGCAGTTGAAACAAACAGAAGGTGAAGCAACTTTTTTAGAAAAAGTTAAAAATGCAGATTTTTCGAGCATTGACTTTCAAAACCTTACACAAGCCGAAAATGAATTTCTTGAAGTCGTTAGACTAATTTTTGACTCTGATTTTGCTAATATTGAGAGTACTGTTAAAGAAAAAATGATAATAAATTCAAAGAATCCTTTTAAGTACGAATACTTGAAGTTTTTAACATATTCTCTTTTTTTTCAATCGAAATGGAAGGAACTTCTCCCGGTTGAAAATCAATACTATTACGACCCGGATAGTGTTTTTATGATTGCCAAGGTTTTTTCAAAAGTTCCAAAAGAGGAAATATTATTCCTGAAGGATTTAGACACAGTTAAGTTTTTTACTGCACCAAATGGTGCAATCATTTTGCAAGTAAGTGTAAACGGAAGAATTCGAAACTTTTTATTGGACACTGGGTCGAATTATTCCATTGTTTCATCCAAAACAGCCGAGGATTGCAATTTGCCGATTTTAACTCGCGAAAAAAGCAAAGCAATAACTCACGGCGAAACCAAAGTGGATGTTACTCCAACGTATATAAATTCTTTTATAATTGGAAATTTAGTATTAAGAAATCACCCTTGCCTAATTGTAGACGATTTTAATTTGAAATTGCGATTAATCGCGTCAAATATTAATTTTGAAATTTATGGAATTATTGGTTGGAAAGCTGTCCAAAATGCTAAGCTTACAATTGATTATAGTAATCGTTGGATTATGGTTGAAAAGCCGGTGAAAAGTAAATCTAAAACCGCAAATTTCTTCTGGTTTGGTGTTCCTATTGTTGTCGGAGAAATTTACGGCAAGAAAATATTATTTACATTAGACTTAGGTTCAGAAAAAAGTTTTTTGACTAACAAAATCTTTGGAAAGATTGAATTCCAAAGGACTTATGAACAAACTAAAAGAATTGGTTTTGTAGGTGGATGGAAGTTCAATCCAAGCATAGTTGTTCCATATTTTGAATTATATTTGGATACTTTTAAGATTTCTTTTACTGATATCTCTACTGTTGGACTTTCAAAAGATTATTTTTTTAATATCGATGGAATTCTTGGTTTAGATTTTGTGAAAAAAGTAATAATTTCATTTGATATAAACAATTCTGAATTCAAAATTCGAAGGTAAAAAACATAATTCATTTAATGTAAATGAATTATTAAATTGGTGAAAAAATTTGCAATTTTACTTTGAATTGTGTAATTTAATTAAGTAACAAAATTGAATTTAATGTTAATTTTTTTAAAAGATGGTTTTCAAATAGTCTTTCGGTCATTCTTTTTACACTTTTCTTTAATAAATTATCAAAATTTTTTAAAAAGGAGATTGCTTATGAGAACAAATCACTTTTTTACTTTTCAAATTCGCGATAAACCAAAGGGAGCCTTTTTCTTTACCTCTTTTTAAATTAACTTTGCGATTGCAATCCGATTTCGTTTTTTTAAAATATTTTGTTTAATATGGGTTGTGGGAGTATGAAAAAACTTATCTATTTTTTGTTTTTGGTACTTTTTGTCGCTTCCACAGTTGCATCTGCCCAGGATAGGGTAGTAACTGGGAAAGTGGTTGACGAAGGCGGAAATTCGCTTTCTGGCGTTACAGTGTTAGTAAAAGGGACCGCAATTGGTACGTTTACAAAAAATGACGGTTTCTTTTCGATTCGTGTGCCCTCGAATGCTCGTACTCTTGTATTTCGTCGTGTTGGCATGAAGACAAAAGAAATATCTATCGCAGACAAAGACTACTTTACAATAACTCTTGAAGAAGACAAACTTCTTACCGAAGAAGTTGTGGTTACAGCAATAGGATTAGAAAGAGAAAAGAAATCTATTGGCTATTCTTTTGAAGAGGTTGGAGGAAACATTGTTTCGGAATCAAGAGTAACAAATATTGTTAATTCAATTACTGGGAAAGTGGCTGGTGTACATGTAATTAACACTGCAGGTGTTCCGGGTGCTTCTGCTTATATTCAGATTCGTGGTCAAAATTCTTTCCTTGGTGGTAATCAACCATTGTTTATTGTTGATGGAATTCCCATCGATAACTCAATGTCTTATAGTGGTAATCCAGATAATAGCACCAATAATCTTTTAGCTAGTGTATCCTATTCAAATCGTGCAATTGATTTAAGTCCCGATGATATTGCCTCCGTCACTGTTTTGAAAGGTCCAGCAGCAACGGCACTATATGGAATCCGTGCCTCAAATGGTGCAATTGTAATTACAACTAAGAAAGGAAGTGCTGTAATTAGCGATAGAATTAATGTAACATTTTCTGCTACAATAGGGATCGAGGAAGTGAACAAACTTCCTGAATTGCAAATGAAGTTTGCCCAGGGATTAAATGGGGCTTTTAGACAACCAGGTGCAAACGAACCCCGAAGCTGGGGAGCAAACATCGATACTCTTTATTGGGATTTGCAAACAACAAACAGGTTTAATAAGTATGGTAATTTGGTTGGAAAATATTTTGCTGATAGTGTTAACAATCCTTCCAGATTCAAAAAAGTTGAACCCTACGATAACACAAATAACTTTTTTATTACTGGAATGACTAATACTCAAAATCTCTCTATGGCTGGTGGGACTGATTTTGGTTCATTTTATTTGTCATTATCAAATTCCTATTCAAATGGTATTGTTCCAATGACCGATTTCGCGCGCAAGTCAATTAGGTTTAATGGCGAAGCAAGAATTTCATCGAAATTAAAAGCATTAGGTAATATTTCTTATACTAATTCGGGTGGTCGCCGTGCACAGCAAGGAAGTAATATTTCTGGTGTAATGCTTGGTCTACTTCGGACTCCCATTACTTTTGACAATTCAAACGGGTATGGAAAAGAAGCGTACAATCACCAAGATGCTTATATGTTTAGCGATGGAACACAAAGAACCTATCGTGGGGGTGGGGGATATGATAATCCTTATTGGACAGTTGTTCGGTCTCCGTTTTTCGATGATGTAGATAGGTTTATAGGCAACATACAACTTAATTACTTCTTTAACCCAAATATTGACCTAATGTATCGGTTGGGTGCCGATATTTATTTTGATAAGAGGAAGCAAGAATTTGCAATTAATTCTCGAACCGTTCCTGCTGGTCAAATTTTCAACCACGAACTTTATTCTAATGATTTGACTTCGGACTTGATACTTTCTTTCAATTACAACCTCACCGATGATTTGGTAGGAAAACTTATGATTGGGAACAATTTATTTCAATCAATCGGAAGCTCCTTATACGTTCAGGGTGATGGCCTAATAGTCCCAGAATTTTACCATTTGTCCAATACCACCAGTCAGATTGTGAGAGAGTCGCGAAGTAAACTAAGAAGATTAGGTTTCTACGGTGACTTAACTCTTGACTATCAAGAATGGTTGTACTTTAATGGTTCAGTAAGGAATGATATGTCGACAACCCTTCCCAAAGACAATAACTCCTTCTGGTATGGTCAAGGTAGCTTTAGCATAGTATTTACAAACCTATTTAAAGATGTATTCCAAGATAGTTACTTGAATTTAGGTAAAGTAAGATTTAACTATGCTATTGTTGGTAAAGATGCTCCAATGTACGCAACATCAACACCATTTATTCAAGGTTCTTATGCAGATGGATATACCAACGGAGTTTCCTTCCCATTTAATGGGCAGGTTGGTTTTGTTACCGGGGATGTTTTAGGTAATGATAAGCTTCGACCAGAAAAAACAACATCCTGGGAAATTGGTTTTAACTTTGCATTCTTGGATAATTTGTTCTCTCTCGACTTTACTTATTATAATTCAGTCAGTAAAGATCAAATATTTAGCGTTCCGATTGCTCGCTCAACTGGGTATTACGCAACGATTTTCAATGCAGGGCAAATATCTAACAAAGGTTTTGAAGCAATTTTAAACATTACTCCGTTGAACACTGCCGATTGGCGATGGGATATCAATTTAAACTTTTCCAGTAATAAAAATATGGTCGATGAACTTTATGAAGGGATAGATAATATTTTCTTAGGTGGATTCCAAGGTTCTTCTGTAAGAATTGTTGCAGGTAAACCATATGGTTCTATTTTCGGATTTGGCTGGGTTCGAGATCCAAAGACCGGGGAAGTTGTGATTAATGATGATCCAAATAGCCAAGAATACGGTTTCCCAATCCTGGATGCTAACAATGAAAAAGATTTTGGTTCCTCAAATCCTGATTGGTTGCTAGGATTTAGAAATTCTATTAGCTGGAAAGGAGTTTCTCTTTCTTTTCTAATCGATATTAAGAAGGGTGGGAAAATGTGGAATGGTACCAAGAGCGCTCTTTATTATTTTGGAACTCATAAAGATACCGAAAATAGAAATTACAAAAAAGTCTTTTCTGGTGTCAAAGGTCATTATGATTCAAATGGAGAATTGGTCGTCAGTGGCAAAAATGACATAGAGGTTACAATAGACCAAAACTGGTTAGCTTTTGGAAACGGTAATGGCTTCTTTGGAAGCAATACTGAAGATTTTGTGGAGGATGCAGGTTGGATTCGGTTACGAGAGTTAAGTATTTCTTACATTCTGCCCACATCCCTGGTTGATTATACGCCATTCTCAAATGTGATGCTAACTTTCACAGGACGTAACCTATGGTTGAGCACCAAATATACAGGTGTCGATCCAGAAACTAATTTGATGGGTGCTTTTAGTGCTCAAGGCTTAGATTACTTCAATATGCCCGGAGTTCGAAGCTATAATTTTACAATTACTGTTGATTTCTAATTGGTTAAACAAATAGGAGAATGTTATGAAAGTAAAAATATTGCTTACAATTTTAGGAATTGCATTAACACTTTTTGCTTGCGATAGTTGGATCGACACAAATTTAAATGTTGATCCCACTAGCCCCGCAAATGTTCCTATGAAGACAGTGCTTCCAACTACTCAAGTTGGTATTGCTTACGTCTTGGGAGGGGACATTGGTAGGTTTACTGGTTGCCTTGTACAACAATTTTATGGCTGGAATAGGCAGCATCAGGGAATTTATAATTATACTTTCAAAGAAGATGATATCGACAATGCATGGAACACCATGTACGCTGGGCCAATGAAAGATTTAAACTTCCTAATCAACAAAGCTGATGAGCTTCAATCTCCTCATTACAAAGGAGTTGCTCAGGTTTTGATGGCATTCAGCATTGGAATGTGGACGGATTTAATGGGAGATATTCCCTATTCAGAGGCTTTCAAAGGTACCGATAAACTGAGTCCCAAATATGATACGCAAGAGCAAATATACAATTCCATTTTTACTTTGTTAGACAATGCTATAACTAATTTGCAAAGTACATCCAGTGTTTTCAAACCCGGAGCGGATGATTTCATGTATGGAGGGAAAACTGCGAAATGGATTAAGGCAGCCTACACTTTAAAAGCTCGGTTTTATTTGCATTTAAAAGATTACGACAAAGCTCTTGCTGCTTTGCAGAATGGGTTTGCAAGCAACGATGACGATCTTCAAGTTAATTTTACAGATAAGGAAACTGAAGCCAATCCATTATATCAATTCGACGTGCAAAGAGGAGATGTTCACATGGGTCCCAAATTAATGGAATTGATGAACCAATTTAATGACCCAAGGAGATCTTTCTTTGCAAAATTAGATGACAAAGGACAATATTCCCAAGATTCACCCCTTGGACCTTTCTACGCAAGTATTAATTCACCAGTTCCTTTTATTACATATGTCGAAGCAAAATTCATCGAGGCCGAGTGTCAATTAGCCAAAGGCAACGTTTCTGCTGCGTATTCGGCTTACCAAAGTGCGATTCTTGCTTCGATGAAAAAGGTAGGGGTTTCCGATGCTGATGCTCAAAATTATTGGAATCAAGCATCCGTTGGTGTTGGTGCAAGCAACTTAACTTTGGAAAACATTATGGTGCAAAAGTATATAGCTTGTTTCTTTTCTCCAGAATCTTATTCTGATTGGCGAAGAACTAATTTTCCCAATCTTACTCCCGTAAGAAGCGATAAACCAGTACCTCGTAGATTTCCATACCCACAGTCTGAGAGATTGTACAATTTTGAAAATGTCAAGGCTGTTTCCCCGAATTTCCAAAATCCTGACTTTATCTTCGTGGACAAGCTTTGGTGGGACAAAAAGTATTGGAATCCATAATATTAAAAGGGGCTACCTTTTTGGGTAGCCCCATATTTTTCGCTAATATTTTTTTGATGGCTTCTGTGGATAAATCATACCTAATTCCTTTAATGCTTTTCCAATAATATTTTGAGGTGATTCTAAATCATTTATCTGCTTTTGTAATATTAAATTTTGTTCTTTGATTTTTATCAAATTGTCTTCAAGCTTTAACTTATCTTTTGCAACTCGGTTGATTGTAATTACATTGTTAACATAAATTATGGACACTGCTCCTATTAAAATAATAACTAGAAGAATTCTAACCCAATTTTTTTTCTTATCAAACAATTTTTTACTAAATTCGTTTTTAGAACTAGTTAAAATTAAAGGAAAAAATTAAATTTTGCTAGTTAATAGTTTTATGTTCTTTTTCAAATCATACTATAATCTAGATTTTCAATAAAAATGGAGTATTAAACATGCCTACTAGTAAAACAAATGGGAATAGTGTACCAATTACCAAGGAAGTAATTGATATTGAAGTTTTGAAATCTAAAAAGATTGCTGAATTGACAGCTATTGCAAAATCTTTAGGTATTACTAACTTTTCTGATTTGAGGAAGCAAGAACTAATTTTAAAAATTTTAGAGACTCAAACTCAAACAAAGGGGAAAGACATAGCCGAAGAAGGTATCCTAAATGCAACTGGAGTGCTTGAAGTCTTACCCGATGGATATGGTTTCCTTCGTTCAGCCGATTATAACTATTTAAACTCCCCAGATGATGTATATGTTTCTCCTTCACAAATTAAAAGATTTGGGCTTCGAACAGGCGACACAATTCGTGGGCAAGTTCGACCTCCCAAGGAAGGAGAACGATATTATGCTTTGCTAAAAGTTGAAAGTGTTAATTATTTAGAACCTGAACTTCTCCGTGACAGACCTTTGTTTGATAACCTTACACCAACTTATCCAATTAAAAGAATTAATTTGGAAACGACCCCAACGGAATACTCAATGAGAATAGTTAATTTGCTTTGTCCTGTAGGGAAAGGACAAAGAGGTTTGATAGTTGCTCCACCTAAATCTGGAAAGACCATTTTGCTTCAGCAGATTGCTAATGGAATTGTGCGAAACCACCCAGAAATAAAATTAATTATTTTGCTAATTGATGAACGACCTGAAGAAGTTACCGACATGGAACGCTCGGTTAAAGCCGAAATAATTTCGTCTACATTCGATGAACCACCAGAAAGGCATATGCAAGTTGCCGACATGGTTCTGGAAAAAGCTAAAAGACTTGTCGAAGCTAAACTTGATGTTGTAATACTCTTAGACTCTCTAACCAGACTTGCAAGAGCAAGCAATACCGTAACTCCACATTCTGGAAAGATTCTATCAGGTGGTGTTGATGCCAATGCTTTACACAAACCAAAGCGGTTTTTTGGGGCTGCTCGAAATATTGAAGAAGGCGGTTCTTTGACTATCATTGCAACGGCATTGATTGAAACCGGCAGTAGAATGGATGAGGTTATTTTCGAAGAATTTAAAGGAACCGGAAATATGGAATTGGTACTTGATAGAAAAATCTCAGACCGTCGAATTTTCCCAGCGATTGATGTTAATAGAAGTGGAACACGCAAGGAAGAATTATTATTAACCCAGGAAGAATTGAATAGAGTATGGATATTGCGCAAAGTACTTAGTGATATGCCACCAGTCGAGGCAATGGAGTTCTTGCTGAGTAAAATGAAAGGAACTAAATCCAATAGAGATTTCTTGCAATCAATGAGTTCTTAATTAATTTTTCAATTTTAAGGTTATGCTGTCAAGCACTTCTTTTATCCTTTTGTAAATTTCATCTATCTTCCCTACACCTAAAATTTTATATGCTAATCCATGTTTATGATAGTAGTCTATGAGGGGTTTTGTTTGATTTTCGAATACTATTAATCTTCTCGTAACAGTTTCTTCATTGTCGTCCGAGCGCTGATACAATTCTCCACCATCAAGATCACAAATTCCATTTTGCTTTGGTGGGCTATAAATCAAATGGTAAACTTTCCCACAAATTTTGCAAATTCTTCTTTCTGTAATTCTTTTTATTAATTCATCCTGGGGTACATCTAAAATAAGCACAGCGTTTAGTTTTTGTGATAAATTACGGAGCAACCTATCCAAAGCTTCAGCCTGTGGTAAAGTTCTTGGGAAGCCGTCCAGAAGATAACCATTGGAATATTCTGGCTTAGTTAGTTCTTCTTTAATCATATCGATAATTAACGAGTCGGGGACAAGCTCTCCTTTGTCCATGTACAATTTTGCTTTTTTACCAAGATCAGTTCCTTCTTTTCTGTGGTATCTTAGGAGGTCACCTGTTGAGATTTGTTTTATTCCATAATCACGACAGATAAATTCTGATTGGGTTCCCTTGCCTGCACCCGGTGGACCAAGAAAAATTAATTTCATGTTGCACCATTTGTTTAAAATATTATTGCTAAATACAATATTATTAAATTTTTTGATAACTCCTTTTCTGTTTATAATTTTTTACCTATAATGTTTTTTATTATTAAAAATGACCATTTTTATTTAATAACTTCCGTAGTTACTATACCTTAATTTTCATTTTTATTTATAATAAAGAATATTAATCATCCTTTAAATTCTTAACTTAAAACAATATTAATTGATGATAAAGGAAACCATTCAGGTTTATTCTTAACTTGAAGTATTTAAATTTTAAAAAAATCAATCTTATTTTGTAATTTACTATCTTTTAAATATTATTGCCTATGGAAAATTTTAAATTTCGGGCGTTGATTGTAGAGGAATACCTACCAAATAGATTCAGGAGGTATATTGGAGATAAATCTGTTCTTGATCTTCCACAAGGAGATGTCTTGATAAAAGTTTTTTATTCCTCTTTAAACTACAAGGATGCCCTTTCGGCAAAAGGACACAAAGGTATTACTAGAAATTATCCTCATACACCAGGTGTGGATGCCGCTGGAGTTGTTGTTGAGTCCAGAGTAGATAAGTTTAAAGAGAATGACCAAGTTATTGTTACAGGTTACGATTTGGGAATGAACACTTCTGGTGGATTTGGGCAATACATACGAGTTCCCGAGGGCTGGATTGTTCCATTACCTAAAGGTTTAACATTATTTGAATCTATGATATATGGTACTGCTGGATTTACTGCAGGTCTTTGTGTTAATTCATTCATTGACAAAGGAATAGAACCAACGTGTGGGAAAATTCTTGTAACTGGTGCCACTGGTGGGGTTGGTTCCCTTGCGGTTGCTATTTTATCCAAACTTGGGTACCATGTAGTTGCATCAACTGGTAAAATTGAAAAAACTGATTTTCTTAAGTTTCTTGGAGCCAAAGAAGTTATTCATAGGTCTGAAGTTTACGAAACGACCACGAAACCTTTACTACAAAGAAAGTGGATTGGTGTTGTGGATAACGTTGGAGGAATTACGCTTTCGACTGCAATTCGTTCAACTGATTATGATGGGGTTGTTGCATCTGTAGGGCTTGTTGAAAGCGATAATTTAGCGATTACGGTATATCCTTTTATCTTAAGAGGTGTATCTCTTATAGGAATTGATTCTGCAGAGACTAAAATGCCAAAAAGATTAAAAATTTGGGAAAAGCTTGCCAATGATTGGAAGATTGACTTTAGTGGAATTTGGAAAGAAGTGATGTTGGATGAACTAAACAATGAAATTGAAAAGATTTTGCGTGGCGAACAAGTTGGGAAAGTTGTTGTAAATCTTTGTAATAAATAGGAGGAATTTATGTTCTTTTTATTAATCGGATTAGTTTTACTTGGGTTTAGCATTTTTGCACTTAAATCCAACTTTGGTTTAGGTCGTTATAAAAAAAGCTTAATCTATATTGCTTTGCTATTGACTCTTATAGGCTTCGTAACATCTACAATAAGACAAATCGAAGCTGGACACGTAGGCGTCCAAGTGTTATTTGGACAAGTTCAACCAAGCGTTTTGTACGAAGGTTTGAATTTTGTAAATCCTTTTGTGGATATCAAAGAAATGTCCATACAAACGCAAAACTATACAATGAGCGGACACACAGACGAATCTGCACGCGAGCAAGACGATGCAATAAGGGTTTTAAGTAAAGATGGTCTTGAAGTTACCATTGATATGACAGTACTTTATAGAATTAATCCAGAAGAGGCTCCTAAAATTTATCGAGGAATTGGTTTAAATTATCAAGATAAAATTATCAGACCAATTACACGCACTGGAATTAGAGAAAGTGCAACATATTATGATGCAATATCACTGTTTTCCGATAAAAGAGAAGAATTTGAGCATAGAATTCGTGAAAAAATTTATGATGAGTTCCAAAAACGTGGGATTGTGCTTGAAAGGTTGCTTGTTCGTAACATTACTTTGCCACAATCAGTAAAAGAGAGCATTGAAAGAAAAATTACCGCTGTACAAGAAGCACAAAGAATGGAATATGTTTTGCAAAAAGAAAAACAGGAAGCAGAAAGGAAAAGAGTTGAAGCTCAAGGTATTGCTGATGCTCAAAGAATAATCAACTCTGGATTAACCGATAAAGTTCTTCAATTTGAGCTTATAAAGGTTCAAAAAGAATTGGTAAATTCAACAAATTCCAAGATAATTATTATTGGAGGTAAACAAACTCCTCCATTTATTATTGGGGAGGGTAAATAATTTATTTAGGCTTTTAGATTTTAATATCTTTTCTAATTTGCTTTTTTTCTTTACAACATGAATAACATTATTGAAAGAGAACACAGGTACATTCTTCAAACCTACAAACGGTTCCCAATTATTATTGAAAGAGCTAGAGGAACAAAAATTTACGATATTTATGGAAATGAATATCTTGATTTTCTGGGTGGTATTGCGGTAAATATTTTGGGACATTGCCATCCTAAAGTCATATCCGCAATCGAAAATCAAATTAATCGTTACATGCATGTTTCGAACTATTTCTACCAAGATGTTCAAATTGAATATGCCTCAAAAATCCTCCAAATTACGGGTTATGACAAAATTTTTTTCACTAATTCGGGCACAGAAGCAACAGAAGGTGCTTTAAAAATTGTAAGAAGGTGGGGTAACCAACAAAACAAACGAGAGATAATTGCTTTTGCCGGAGGTTTTCATGGTAGGACGTACGGTAGCCTTTCTTTGATGGATAAGCCACACTACAAGGATTCAATGGGCCCATTTTTGGATAATATTAAAATTGTTAATTACAACAACAATGAGGAGTTGATTAATTCAATTAGTGATAAAACTGCTGGGGTTTTCCTTGAGTTTATTCAAGGCGAAGGTGGATTAGCCAAAATCTCGCAAGAAGTCGTAGATAAACTTTGGGAATTGAGAGAAAAGTTCAATTTTCTCATTGTTGCTGATGAAATACAATCAGGAATGTTTCGTACTGGTAAATTCTTTTCTTTTGAACATTATAAAGTTATTCCCGACATAGTTACTGTATCAAAGGGCTTCGGCGGTGGGTTGCCTTTAGGAGCAATTCTCCTGCAACCGCATTTACAAAATATATTTGCAAAAGGGATGCACGGAACAACCTTTGGTGGTAACCCCGTAGCTTGTGCTGCTGGATTAGCAACTATAAATGAAATATATCCAAATTTGCTTACGCAAATTGAATATGTTTCTAACTTGTTATGGGATTCTTTAAAAGATATTAAAAGCGAATTTAATAACAAGGTTTTAGATGTAAGAGGTATGGGTTTAATGTGTGGTTTATTATTGAATTTCGATGCTCCAAGATTGGTTGATAAACTACTTGAAGAGAGGATCATTGCTAACTCAACCTCTGGAAGTGTTTTGCGTCTTGTTCCACCTTTGATAATTTCAAAAGAAGATGTTGAAAAATTTTCCATTGGTTTGAAAAATGCATTATCGAAAATTTAACATATTGTTTATAATTATTCTAGCCCTTTTTTCATGTAATAGCAACGAGCATGTCACAAATTCCACTGGATTAAAACCAAGAATTAAAAAGATTTTCCCCGATGCAGCATATCCTTTCGATTTAGTTACAATTTATGGGGAAAATTTGGGGTTGGCAAGCGATTCTTCTTTTATTAATTTAGATTCTTCAATTTTTTTGGAAAGCAAAAAATGTTTGAAGTGGAACAACAGTTTCATTCAATTCATCGCACCAAAAAATTTGCGCAAAGGTAAATTGTTTATCCTTATCGGAAACGATTCAAGCAATACATTAGATTTTAATTATTATCCTTATCCCAAAATCGATTTGGTTAAAGTGCCCGCTGGCACTTTTTTAATGGGGTCCAAAACGGGGTTAGGTTACGAGCAACCAGTTCACGAAGTTCAAATAACAAACCCTTTCTTTATTTCGAAATTTGAAATTACACAAAAGCAGTGGCTGACCATTATGAATGAAAACAAAAGTTCTTTTGTGGGGGAGAATTTACCAGTAATGAATGTTGATTGGATAGAGGCAGTGTTGTATTGCAACAAACTTTCGAAATTGATGAATTACGATACTTGCTATGTTTTTTTCGATTCAAGTACTATTCTTTTCGATAGTTTAGCCAATGGTTTTAGATTACCAACTGAAGCGGAGTGGGAATATGCTTGCCGCGCTGGTACACTTGGGGATTTTGCAGGAAATGGAAATCCGTTAGACATGGGTTGGTTCGATGTTAATTCTGGAATGAAACCACATCCAGTTGGTTTGAAAAGCCCAAATGCTTGGGGTATTTACGATATGCACGGGAATGTTTGGGAGTGGTGTTGGGATTGGTTCGACCCTTTTTATTATGAAAAGTCACCCAAAATAAATCCAAGAGGACCAGAAATAGGAAAAAATAGAGTTGTTAGGGGCGGTTGTTGGCAAAAAGGTACAACTTTTGGTAGGTCCAGTAGCCGTCAATTCCCCGAAGACCAAAGATACAACTTTGGTTTTAGAATTGTCAGAAATGCAAACTAAACCTTGGCCTTTGACCTTTTAAGAGTTGGATTGGTTTTAAAATCAAGTTTGAAAAAGTCCTTTGAGTTTCCTTTTTCTTTTAATTTCAACTCCCCAAGGAGTGCTATCATTGCTGCATTATCCATGCAGTATTGTATTTTAGGAATTACTATCTTGACACCCACTTCATTGAAAATCTGAAATGCTAGGTTTCTCAACCTTGAATTTGCAGAAACTCCACCTGCAATTACTAGATTAGGAGCATTGTAATGATAAATTGCCTTTTTACATTTTGAAATTAGAACTTCGACAATAGCTTCTTGGACAGAGGCACAAATATTACTTAATTCTTCTTCTGGTATTCCATTGGGGAATTTTTGTTGAATGAAGTATCTTACAGAAGTTTTAAGGCCACTGAAACTAAAATCGAAATCATCGGAGAGCAAAAGCCCACGTGGAAAGTTGTATTTTTTGGGGTCACCATTTTTTGAAAGTTTGTCGATAATTGGACCTGCAGGATAACCTAGACCAAGAAGTTTTCCAATTTTGTCGAAAGCTTCTCCGGCAGCATCGTCGCGTGTTGAACCAATTACTTGATAATCGTTGAAAGATTTAACAATAAAAAGCGATGTATGGCCTCCGCTTACAACAAGTGTAATAAAAGGGAATTCAACATTTTGTCCTTCAAGAAATCCAGAATAAATATGTCCTTCTATGTGATCAATCGGTATAATTGGTTTCCCAAATCTCAGAGAAAGCCCTTTAGCAAAATTTGAACCCACAACTAATGAGCCAATCAGACCGGGTTGGTAGGTTACAGCAATTCCGTCAATTTCGGACATTTTACTTCCTGCTTGATTTAGGGCATTTTTTACTACTTTTGATATTATTTGGATGTGTATCCTTGACGCAATTTCGGGAACAACTCCTCCAAAATAGTTGTGAATTGTCTGAGAGGAGATCACATTACTTAATGTTAACCCATTTTCTATTACTGCAGCGGACGTTTCGTCACAAGAGGTTTCGATACCTAAAATTTTCATTTTTTAGATCCTTTTAGATAAAAATACAACATTGTTAGGGCTGAAGCTACACTTCTCTCACGATTGATTTCACGATCCCCACCGAAATGATGAAGTTCACTTAAAGTACTTTCAGGGGTAGCCAAACCAATCCAAACTGTCCCAATGGGTTTGTTTGGAGTTTCTCCACCAGGACCGGCAATTCCTGTGATGCTAATACCATAGGTTGAATTTAAAATTTTTCGGACATTTACAGCCATTTCCACTGCAGTGTTCTCGCTCACTGCACCAAAATTATCTATTGTTTCTTTTTTGACTTTTAGCAAACCAGTTTTGACGTCGTTACTGTAGGCTATAATTCCACCTAAGAAGTACTCCGAACTTCCGGGAATTTTTGTAAATTCACTTCCTAAAAGCCCACCCGTACAAGATTCAGCGACAGCTACCGTTTCTTTCCTATCCTTTAATATTTTTCCAATGACTTCGCTAAGAGAAATTTCACCCTCACTATAAATGAAATCCCCAACTAAATTGGATATTTCATTTTTTATGGTTTCAATTTTACGAAGTCCCTCATTTAGCGGTATGTCTTTAGTTTCAAGGCGTAATCGAACTCCTTTATATGAGGGTAAAAAAGCAATTTTTACACCATCGGAATGTGTTTCAATACTTTGCAGTCTATCTGCTAGTTTACTTTCAGGTATACCACATGTTTGAAGAATTTGGTAAATATGCGTGTTAAGGTTTTTATTAATGATTTTGTCTTTTAAAATGGGAATAATATATGAATTCATAATAAACTGCATCTCTTTTGGAACACCGGGCATTGAAACAACTATTTTGTCTTCCAGTTGAAAAATTAATCCCGGGGCAGTACCTAATTCATTTTTTAAAGGTTGACATTTGTCAGGAATAAAAGCTAAATTTTTGTTTCTCTCTGTTATTTCAGTTACACCACGTTTGAAATAAAATTCTTTAATCCAATTAAAAACATTTTCATCAAACAATAAACTGGAATTGAAATATTTTGAAAGGGCGGGTTTAGTCAAGTCGTCACTAGTTGGTCCCAATCCTCCAGTTATCAATAAAACATCAACTTTATTGAGCAGTTCGCCTGTAGCAGAAATTATATCTTGTTCGTTATCTCCAACAGCCCTTTGTTCAACTACAGATGCGCCAATTTCTAAACATCTTTGAGCTATCCAAGATGAATTTGTATTTATTATCTGCCCGATGAGAATTTCATCACCGATTGTAAGAATACCTACTTTTAACATTGACAAAAACCTAAAGTTGTTATCTTTTCATTCACAATTTGATCTTATCCCATTGCCAAGAGTTAATCTTTACACTTTGCCAAAAACTGAATAAATGATTTTAGATAATTTGTTGCTTTCTTCAAAATTACTTGTTTCGTAAATGATTCTTGCAATTGGTTCAGTGTTTGATTTACGAATATGTATCCAACCAAAATCAGTTTGAAACCTATATCCATCCTCAGAAATTACATCCAAAAGAGTTAGACCAAGCGAGTTTACTAAATCTTCAATTAATTCATCAAAAAACTCGGTTACTTCTATTTTGTTTTTCTTCATATAAAATTTAGGGTAATTTTCTACAATTTCTGATATTGGTTTGTTGTATTTTGCCAAAAGAGAAAGAATTAGAGAAATTCCCACCAAAGAATCTCTACCATAATGGCAAAATGGAAGGATAACACCTCCACTACCTTCACCTCCTACAACTCCTTCAACCTCTTTAAGTTTTTGAACCACGTTAATTTCACCCACTGGAGCCCGAAGTACTTCTAAGCCGTATTTTTTTGAAATAAAGTCTGTTGTTTGAGTGGTGGAATAGTTAACTACTACTTTATTGCTTTTGGGATTAAAATACTCCAAGAATTCACCTACAGCGTTTATTGCAAGAACGATTGTTAATTCTTCCCAAATAGCTTCACCCTTTTCATTGATCAAAACTAATCTATCAGCATCAGGATCTACAACAAATCCTATGTCTGCTTTTTGATTTTTTACGAATTCAGCAGTTTCCTTAATGTTGTCTGGAGTAGGTTCTGGAGGATGTGCAAATCTGCCAGTAGTTGAACAATTTAGCACAATAACCTCGCAACCAAATTTCCGGAGCAATTCTGGGATGATAACAGAACCAGAGGCATTGTTTGCGTCGATTACAACTTTAAAATTCTTTTCTTGAATCTTTTTTAAAATGTTAGTTTCCTGAAATAAAGGCAATTTTAAGATACTGTTTATGTGAATTGACGAAGTATTATCGATATTGTCAACGTCAGACGAAAAGGTTTTTGGATACTTAAAAGCGCATGAATCTACAATATCGAACAGTTTCTGATTTTCGTATTTCGAAAGGAATGTACCATCATTTTTAATAAATTTGAATCCATTCCAATTTTCGGGATTATGAGAGGCAGTAATGGAAATCCCACCTACTGCTTTGAATTCTTCAACTAAAATTTGGATTGCGGGCGTAGGGACAATTCCAGCTTTAATTACTTTTCTGTTCATTGCCAAAAGAGTCCCTACAACTAGGTTTTCAATCCATTTACCGGATGGTCTTCCATCATAACCGACAACTATACACCCAGATGGAAAAAGCTCGGAGAAACCAGAAACATACTTACACACTACTTCTGGTGTAAGTCCGTCGGATAATGTTCCTCTTATTCCTGATATAGACCTTACAAAAGCCATTCCACATCCAAAAATTAAAAGATTAAAAATTCGTTATTTTAATTTTCAACATTATAATAAAATGAGACGAAACAAAATCTATGAAATTATTGGTTTTTTCCTCCGCATTTTGATAGGAATTCTTTTTCTTTATGCTGCAATAGGAAAAATTGACGATCCGAATGCTTTTCTAAAGGAAATCAACAATTATAGACTTTTTCCAGAGTTGTTTTCTCAAATAATTGCCATATTCTTACCCTGGTTCGAGTTGGCAGTTGGTATTTTTTTAGTATTTGGAATTAGACAAAGAACTACATCTTTTATCAGTTTAATTTTATTTTTTTCTTTCACTTTAATTATTATTTCTGCTTGGGCTAGGGGTTTAAATATTAATTGTGGATGTTTTTCTCAGAGCATTGAATATGTTGGTTTTAAAAAGGTTTTGGAAAATATTATTGCAACTTTGATAAGTTTATTTCTTTTTGTCTTTCCAAAAAGTACTTTAAGTATCGAAACCGTCCTAAGAAAAAATTTACTTTCGGAAAATGATAATCTCTTTTTTTAAAGAAATAATAGATTCCTTCAATTTTGTTATTGCACCCCCCATTTGTATTATCTGTTCTAAAACAATTGATTTAAAAAATTGGCAATCTGATCATATTTGCACGGACTGCTTCCTAAGTTTGCCTTCACCGATGGGTAGTAAAGATATTTTGAGTAGGATAGATGAACATTTTGGAGCAAATAATAATCCATACATCTATGCTTTTTCGCTGTTCGATTCACAAGGCAATATGAATTATCTTGAATTAATACATTGCTTGAAATATACCAAGTTTAAAAAAATTGGTTATTTTCTTGGTTCGATACTTGGAGAAAGAATAGAACAACAACTTTTACAATTCGATTTCGATATTCATTTCATAGTTCCTGTACCTATTCACCCCGTTAGAAGAAAAGAGCGAGGTTTTAATCAGTCAGAGATTATTGGCGAATCTATCAGCAAAACAACGGGGATTCCGTTGAACAACAGTATAATAATGAGAAACGAATATACAATAAGCCAAACGAAACTTAATTTAAACGAAAGAATTCGAAATGTTGAGCTATCTTTCGAGTTGAATTGTGAGGAAAATAAAGTCAAAGACAAAAATTTTTTAATCGTTGATGATATTATAACGAGTGGTTCGACATTATATTATTGTGGTAAGTTGCTAAAGGAAAATGGTGCCAAAAATTTAGTTCTTGCTGTGCTTACTACTGCATAAAGTTTCTTTCAATACCAAATATTTATAGGGTTGCAGAATTATTTGATTTCTGTTGTCCAAACAGAATTCTCCTAACAATATTTCTGTTTTTTTAAATATTTCTAATTGGTTCTGGATTGAAAATTTCTGTTGTTTGTTGGAAAAATTTCCTAGAATATAAAATATGAAATCTTTTGTTGATCTTGAGTAACAAACCACAGAAGAATTTGTTGTTTGAATAATCTTTACGTTATAATTTTGAAAGTCTTCAAAGATTAATTTGTGGGAAGAGACAATAGAATTTGTCTCCGTTATTTTTTGAATAATATTATCGCTACCCCATTTGAAATTAATGGAAGAAAAAAGCGGAAGTTTATCCACGGAAAACTCATTGATTTCTTCTTCTGTAAAGCAAAGTCCTGTGTTATATGGTAGGTTGTGACACCACTCAAATCCAGAAAGAACAAATCTTATACCCGGTAGAAATGAGTTAAAAACATAGACAAGTTCGTTAAATTGACATCCGAATTTTCCCGAGCGAGGTGTATTATGATTTTCTGGTGTTAAAAAAAAGGGAAGAGGAAATTGATGATTTTCAATTTTAGAAAGAATTTCTTTTAACTTTTTGGGGTCAGTTTGGTCGAAAATCATATATCCCAAGGTCGCGTTGTAACCATCGATTATCGATTTTTTAGTAACTGAAAAATTTTCCTCCCAAAAAATAAAGTTATCTTTAATTTGTCTTGATTTGGCAATAATTTCTTTAAGCAATTCGTTGGGAATTGCGTGTCCCATATCAATCATTGCACCATCAATGTCATATTTTGTAATGAAATGTGGTATTATATTTGAAATAAATTCCCAAAGACATAAGAGCTTTTTACCTTCGGTAGTTAGTTCCTTTGAGTACATTCTTACTGTATTGTATGAAATGTAATTGAATTCAGGATGTTCGAAATATCGAAAGTAGGTTACGTCGGTCCAAAGTGGTTGATTATCGTTGGGTGGCCAATCTGCAAAAGCCGAAGGTATTGTGGCTAAACCTCCATTTTTTAAAATCCCAACAACTTTTTCCTCATCTTGAATGACTTTAACAGGAATTTGAGTGAAAAGGTTTCTATACTCTTCATTTGGAGGTATAAGATTTGCAAAGTCGCTTTCTTCTACTTTTTTTATTATTGTGTCTAACTCGGTTTTTTGAAATCTGGGGGGTTGATAATTTCTATTAAGTAAAAATTCTTCCTTTATCCAATAGAACCATTCAGGGTGTTCAAGGGCGAGATCACAATCTATACTTGCTGTTCGTAAAACGAATTCTAAAACCACTTTGATATCCAAAAGATGGCAGGCTTCAACAAATGCTTTGAATTGCTCTTCTAATGAAATATTCAAAAAAGGTTCTCCAAGCCTTGGATCAAGTTTGAAAGGATGCTTACAAGCATAAGGGGAACCAAGATTTCCTTTTCTGGCGTTTTTACCTATTTCGTTAATGGGAAGTAGGTAGATGATGTCTATACCCAATTTTTTTAAGTAGGGAAGAATAGCAATTGTCTTTAGAAATGTGCCTGTTTCCCAAAATTTGCCATCAATTGGTTCAGTAGAAATAAAGTTGTCTTGATTATGGTCGAAAGTAGTTGTATATCTTATAAGCATGCAATAGGTGAGCGGGTAATTTGGAAATTTATATATCTTGGATTTATTTTTTGAAAGTTCAAAAATACTTTCAATTCTATTTATAAAAAACAACTTAGGGTCAACTTTTGAATAACCAAAAAATGTGTTATTATCAAACCAAACTGAGGGAATCCAATAGTTTTCCGAGCGGAGGTCAGCAATTTTAATCAAATCATAAAGCTTATTTAATGCTTGGGTTTCCATTTGATTTTACCTTAATAAAAGAGAAATCCTTTTAGATCGTTTCTAATTTTTTTCTTGAATTATGGAAAAAACAAAGATAATAAAGTTATTTTTATTGATTTTCTTCTTCTTGAATAGTGTTCTGCTTTTAGAGTCTCAGAACGTTTTGGAGGAAAAGTATAAGCTTGCTTTAACATTGGAGCGAAGTGGTAATTATGCTGAGGCCGAGGAGATATACATGGAAATTTATTACGCAAATAAATCAAACCTTAACTATTTCCTTGGTTTAGCTCGATGCAAAAAAGCTTTGAATAAATTTTCCGAACTGCTTCCACTAGTTGAAGAACAAATTCAAACAAGAAGAATCCTTGATTTATTTTTACTTGCAGGGGAAGTACATTGGAAAGTTGGTAATTTTGATAAAGCAAAAAACTATTGGAAAGATGCAATAAAACTTTTCTCGAAGGAAGACTCTACTTATATAAAGATTTCAAATCTTCAGAGTAATTTAAGACAATTCCAACTTGCAATTGAAACACTTTTGCTTGGGAGAAATAATTTAAAATCCGAGACTTTGTTTTACGAAGACTTAATTAAGCTTTATTTAATAACAAACAATTACGAAAAAGTTATAGATGAAATTTTAAGGCAATTTGAAACCAGTAATGATTTGAACTGGGCACAAGCAAAAATTACTTTGCTGATGGAGGTAAAAGAAGCAAGACAGCTTTTAGAAAATAAATTAAAAAAAGGTAAGACTGGTTTCGAAATTCAATACAAATACATCTACGCTTGGTTTTTATATTCTTCCAAAGATTTCGAAAGAGCTCTGAATACCTACAAAGAACTTGATGAACTTACAAAATCTAATGGTTATGAAGTTTACAGATTTGGTTATACTACGTTAAATGATGGGCAATACGAAGTTGCTTTAAAAGCTTTTGAATATATTATTTCTTTGGGGAAAAAGTCTACATATCTAACAAATGCAATTTACGGAATTGCTAAAGCGACTGATGCTAAATTCCTATCTAAAGGCAAGATTGAAATTTCAACTGTTAAAAGTGTATTAAAAAAATACGAGGAAGCTCTTAAAGAAATTTCAATTACTAATCCCATTTATTTCGAGATCAAATATCGTGTAGCACAGCTTTATGCTATGTTTTTGGGTGATTATTTAAATGCTGAGCAAATGCTTCTTGAAATTTCGAAGAATCGTACAAATCCCTATCTTTGGAAGACAATTTTGTTTTTGGGAGACTTGTATCTTTATCAATATCGATTTACTGATGCAGAAAAAAAATACAAGGAGGTTTTTTTGGCAACCCAGCGAAGCAAGACAATAGAAAATTATATTGCAACCTTAAAAATTGGCAAACTCAAATTTTATCAATCATTATTTGATTCAGCACAGTATTATTTTACAGTATTAATCGAAGAATCGCCCCCAGAAATTGCTAACGAAGCATTAGAGAGAAGTTTTACAATTGAAAAATTTAAGCAATACAATTTGGGCTTGTCTTTGTTAGCCCAATCAGAGCTGTTATTGGAGATGAACA
>FMJZ01005831.1_pt1 | contig 22480 bp, 19 predicted proteins | sample 1987881 | NCBI WGS metagenome assembly FMJZ01 (sample SAMEA4378227, study PRJEB15110) | soil metagenome | biome: soil; feature: Field; material: Soil | place: India | collected 2015-03-11 | depth 0 m
TCGGCCGCCGTGCTTGGCCGGTATTTATGGCGGCGCATGCTTGGCCTTCCTCGTTTCTCTGACTTACGCTCACGGGAGGCCTCGGCGAAGAAATGCAAGAAATATCACGTCCTTAGGAGAAGCAAAGCATTATGACGGTCACATTCTCGGTGGTCGCCCCTATATTCAATGAACTAGAAAATATCCCTGAGCTCTATCGCCGCGTTCGCGACGTAATGACGGCGACCGGCGAGACGTGGGAGTTGGTTCTGGTGGACGACGGCTCCACGGATGGCTCTACCGAACGCATTCGCGCCCTGGCGAAGGAAGATAACCGTGTCCGCCCGGTCATTTTTGCCCGTAACTTTGGCCATCAGATTGCTATCACTGCCGGCTGGGATTACGCGCGCGGCCAGGCTATTATCATTATTGACGCCGATCTACAGGATCCGCCGGAAGTTATCCCAGAGCTGATCGCCCGCTGGCGCGAGGGGTACGAAGTGGTCTACGCGGTGCGCACTGAACGGGAAGGCGAGAGCTGGTTCAAGAAATGTACCGCTGCGTTATTTTATCGTCTGATTTATCGTATTACGGATGTCAAGATTCCGGTGGATACGGGGGATTTTCGCCTGATGGACCGCAAGGTGGTGGCTGTCCTGAAGACCATGCGCGAGCGGCATCGTTTTCCACGCGGCATGTCGGCCTGGGTGGGCTTCCGTCAAATCGGCGTGCCCTATAAGCGCGCAGCACGCTTGGCCGGTGCAACAAAGTATCCGTTCAAGAAGATGCTCAAACTGGCGTTGAATGCCATTACGGGTTTCTCTTACTTTCCCCTGCAATTGGCAACGTATATGGGCTTTCTCTCGGCAGGCGTCGCCATTCTGGCCATTCCTCTTGTCATGGCTTTGCGATTGATAGGGGCGCAGGCGTTCTTCGGGCAAGCATCTACGTTGATTGCTGTGCTGTTCTTGGGCGGCGTGCAATTAATTTCCCTAGGGGTATTGGGCGAATACATTGGACGGATTTACGACGAGGTAAAGGGCAGGCCGCTCTATATTGTGCGCGAGGGGCCGGAAGATTAACGGGGCGATTCCAAGGCGGCGCGTAGGGCTGCAATGAACTGCGATGCGGCGTCCACCGGCACCGCGCTGGTGCGCACACGGTCGATCAAGGCAGAGCCAACAATGACGCCGTCGGCGATGGTCGCAACCCGACGCGCCTGTTCGGGCGTCGAGATGCCGAAACCGACCGCCAGCGGTTTGTCGGTCGCCTGGCGGGCGCGCCGGACGAACGCGCTCAGATTCGGGGGGAGGGTCTGTCGCGCTCCGGTCACGCCGGTCAGGGAAACCAGATAGAGGAAACCGCTTGTCCGTTGCCCGATCGCGTGCAGCCTGTCCTGGGGGGTATTGGGGGAGGCCAAGAATACGAGCGCCAACCCGTATTGCCGACAGAGTAGCTCTACCTCATCGGCCTCTTCGAGAGGCAGATCGGGCAGAATCAAGCCGTCTACGCCGGCTTTGGCGGCATCGCGCACGAATCGTCCCAAGCCATACGCCAAGGCTGGGTTGAGATACCCCATCAACAGGAAGGGTTGCTGGAGGCCGCGCTGACGCAACATGGCCGTCATTTCCAGGCTGCGCGCCACGCTCATCCCTTGTTCCAGCGCAACTTGCGTGGAATGCTGAATAGTCGGACCATCCGCCAGCGGATCGGAGAAGGGGATTCCCAGTTCGAGCAGGTCCGCTCCGGCTTGAACAACGGCGGCAATGATGTCTAGCGAGAGAGCCGGTTCGGGGTACCCTAAGGTAAAGTATGGTGCTAACGCCGCGCGGCGCTGGGCGCGACAGGTCTGGAAGACTGCTGCGATTCGCTCGACGCCTTTCATCGTCTGCTTCCTGACTGAATCTGAATACCTGCTCCGACTATGGCGTTGGTTACCGTGTCCAAATCTTTATCGCCGCGGCCGGAAAGGTTGACGAGGATAATCTGCTCTGGTGGTAGGGATGGGGCTAGACGAATGGCCTCCGCTACGGCGTGCGCCGACTCGAGGGCCGGCAGAATCCCTTCCATACGCGCGAGGATTTGGAATGCCTCGAGCGCTTGCGCGTCGGTCGCCCAGGTGTATTCGGCGCGGCCGAGGGCGCGTAAGTGCGCGTGCTCCGGCCCAACGGCGGCGTAGTCCAGGCCGGCGGAAATGGAGTGCGTAGCGGCGATTTGCCCGTCGGCAGTTTGCAAGACGTAAGTATACGTGCCATGGAGCACGCCGGGGCGGCCAAAGGCGGGGTCGGCGAATCGCGCTGCATGGCGACCGGTCTTGATGCCCTCGCCACCAGCCTCGACTCCGACCAGGCGCACGTTGGCGTCATCCAGGAAGGCGGTGAACAGGCCGATGGCGTTCGATCCGCCGCCCACGCAGGCGACGCAAACGTCCGGCAAACGCCCTGCTTGTTCTACGATTTGCCGGCGCGCCTCATCCCCAATAACGCGTTGAAAATCGCGCACGATGGTTGGATAGGGGTGAGGACCTAACGCTGAACCGAGCAGATAGTAGGTATCTTTGACGTTGGTCACCCAGTCGCGAATGGCTTCGTTGATGGCATCTTTAAGTGTGCGGCTGCCGCTGTCCACGGCGCGCACTTCTGCTCCGAGCAGGCGCATCCGTAGCACGTTAGGCTGCTGGCGCGCCATGTCCACGGATCCCATGTAGATCGCGCATTCCAGTCCCAACAGCGCGGCAGCGGTCGCTGTGGCCACGCCATGCTGGCCTGCGCCGGTTTCAGCAATGATGCGGCGTTTGCCCATCCGCTTGGCGAGCAAGGCCTGCCCGAGCGCGTTGTTGATTTTGTGCGCGCCGGTATGTGCCAGATCCTCGCGCTTCAGGTAGATTTGCGCTCCTCCGAGCATCTCACTTAACCGTCGGGCGTGGAAGAGAGGGGTAGGACGCCCGGCGTACCGTTCCAGCAAGTCTTGCAGTTCTTGTTGAAAAGCGGTGTCGCGTCGCGCTGCCTCATACTCCCTTTCCAACTCCATCACGGCAGGTATCAGGACTTCGGGGATGAATTGACCGCCGTAGGGGCCGAATTTCGCGTTCATGTTAGCCTTCCTTTTGCGTTACACTGCCCCTCGCGCATGTTGCACGAAGGCAAGCATCTTCTTGCGGTCCTTGCGTCCTGGCGTGGATTCGACGCCGGAAGCCACGTCTACTCCCCAGGGACACACCTGCTCCATCGCCGCGGCGACGTTATCGGGGGTCAAGCCGCCGGCGAGCAAAATAGGCGTCCAGCGTGCCACAACTCGCGCCAATGACCAGTCGGCCTCCCTTCCTGTGCCTCCATACTGTCCGCTGATGTGAGCATCGAACAGATAGGCCGGAGGGACGGAGCGGGCAGGATAGCGTAAGAGCTCCGCCTCCAATGCCGCGCGGTTAGGAGGCCGTAAGACCTTGAAGGCGCGTTCTCCCAGCGCGCGCAGGATTGCGGGCGGTTCGTCTCCGCATAGTTGCGCCAGATGGAGACCGCAGGTCTCGAGAATCGCGGCAATCTCGTTCGCGGAGGCGTTGACAAACACTCCCACCAGAGTCACGGTTGGCGCAACACGCAACACCTCGCGCGCGATCGAGGCGCAGGCCTGCGGCGTAATGTAGCGCGGACTTTTGGGATAAAAGTTGAATCCCAGCATATCCGCTCCCGATTCTACTGCCGCTAGAGCGTCCTCCAGGGTAGTCAATCCACAGATTTTTACGATTGTCATTCTTCTTCTCTCCGCGTCCTTCCTGTTGCGGCGTGCATCCTCATTGTGTTCTGGGGGAGGCCTTGTGCGAAATAGATTCCGCCTTACGTTTTCCTTGCTAATTCCCTGACCTTGGCGGCCACATCGTTGGCTGTGACCAAGGCTTCGCCGACTAAGATCGCGTCTATGCTTGCTTCGGCCAAGGCACGCGCCTCGTCGGCGCTATGGATACCGCTTTCGGCGACTACGCAGACCGCGTCGGGAATGTGGGGACGCAGCCGGAACGTTGTTTCCAGGCTGACGGAGAAAGTGTGCAGGTCACGGTTGTTGATTCCAATCAGGGTAGGTTCGCATTCAAGCGCGAGGTGAAGTTCTTCGAGAGTGTGCACCTCTACAAGCGGCGTCATGCCTAAGGCGCGGGCGAGGGCATGTAAGGAGAGAAGCATCTGCCGCTCAAGGCCGGCGACGATGAGCAAGATTGCGTCTGCGCCGGCGGCGCGCGCCTCGTACACTTGGTATTCGTCGCAGAGAAAGTCCTTACGCAGCAATGGCAATCGCGGCGAAGCGGGAGCAATCTGGCGCAAGAAGTCGAGATGACCCTGAAAGTACTTTTCGTCTGTTAAAACACTGATGGCCGCGGCGCCGTTCTCGGCATATGTGCGCGCCAGGGCCAGCGGGTCGAAATTCGGGCAGAGCAATCCCTTGGAGGGGGATGCTTTTTTGATTTCGGCGATTAAGGCCGGCTTGCCCGGCGCGCTCCGCAATGCCTGGACGAAATCGCGCGTCGGGGCTGCTTTCTCCGCCTCGACGCGCAGAGCAGGCAGGGGCTTTTCCTGCTTGCGGCGTTCTATCTCTTGGCGTTTGTGAGCAAAGATTGCTTCTAGAAGGGTCATGGCGCTTTTATGCGGGCGTTTCGGCGGCAAATTTCTGGCTGAAGGCGATCAGAGCGTCTAGTTTGGCGATGGCGGCGCCGCTTTCGAGGGCCTGACGCGCCTCGTCGAGCGCGGCGGCGAGGTCACCGCTTTCGGTCGCGAGGGCGGCTGCCGCGTTGAGCAAGACCACGTCGCAGCGCGGCGACGTGTCTTCGCCGGCCAGCACAGCGCGGAGAAGGGCCGCGTTCTCTTCAGGCGAACCGCCGCGCAACTCGTCCAGACCGAGCGGCCGCAATCCGAATTCGCCAGGATTTAGCTCAAAGGTAGAAACCCGCCCGGCGCGCAAGGCGCTGACGCGGTTGGGGCCAGCAGTGGTTAGTTCATCCAGGCCGTCATAGCCGTGCACGACGAATGCGCCACGACTGCCCAGTTCGCCGAGCACCTCGGCCAACGGCTCGGTAAGGGCGGGGTCATAGACGCCGATCAGTTGATGGGTTGCTCCGGCTGGATTGGTCAGCGGGCCTAAGATGTTGAAAATGGTGCGTTGCCCTAGTTCACGGCGCGGCCCAATGGCGTGTTTCATCGCTGGGTGGAAGCGCGGCGCGAAGATAAAGCCGATTCCTACCTCCTCGATGCAAGCGGCCACTTGTTCCGGCGTCAATTCCAAGTTGACGCCTAGCGCGGCGAGTACGTCTGCGCTGCCGCAATTGGACGAGGCAGCGCGATTGCCATGCTTGGCGACTTTTCGCCCGGCGCCAGCTAGGATAAAAGCCGCCGCGGTAGAGATGTTGAACGTGTGCTTGCCGTCGCCGCCGGTGCCGGCGGTATCGAGCAAACTGCCTCCGTTCACGCGGACTGGCACCCGCGTGGCATGGGCGCGCATGGCGCGCACGCTGCCTACAATCTCGGCTACGGTTTCCCCTTTCATGCGCAGGGCGATCAAGTAGCCGCCAATCTGGGCCGGCGTGGCCTGCCCGCTCATGATGATTTGCATGGCCTGTTCGGCTTCGTCAGCCGTCAGGTGTTGCCGTTGCAGCAACTTGGCAAGGAATGGTCTCAACAGATTATCCTCCTTTGCTTGTGAAGAAACGGGAAGCGCCCTCTCGCCTTTTGGGGCGGGGACAACAGGTTTCATTGCCAGGAAGTTGGTCAGCAATTCTTTGCCGTAATGCGTCAGAATCGATTCGGGGTGGAATTGCACGCCGAAGATCGGATATTCGCGGTGGCGCAATCCCATGACTTCCCCTTCGGCGGTCGTAGCGGTCACTTCCAAGGTAGGCGGCAGAGGTTCCTTCACAATCAGGGAATGGTAACGTGTTGCCTGGAATGGGCTGGGCAGGCCGGCGAACAGGTCTTTGCCATTGTGTTGAATCAACGAAGTCTTGCCGTGCATCAAGCGTGGTGCGCGCACGACTTCGCCGCCGAATACGGCCGCGATGCATTGGTGTCCCAGGCATACGCCTAAGGTAGGAAGGCGCGGCCCGAGGCGGCGGATGACCTCGTTCGAGATGCCGGCGTCGGCTGGAGTTCCTGGGCCAGGCGAAATAACCAGATGCGTGGGGTTCCGGGCCTCAATGTCTTCGACGCGGATGGCGTCATTACGGAAGACATGCACGTCCGCGCCTAGTTCGCCGAGATATTGCGCCAGGTTGTAGGTAAACGAGTCGTAGTTGTCAATGAGGACGACACGCCAGCCACGCCTCTCCATGGGAGCGATGTTTTCCGGAGTTTTCCACCGTCCCTCGGCGTTCTCGACGGCTACGACCAGGGCGCGTGCTTTGTTCAGGCTTTCCTGATACTCTCGCTCCGGGTCCGAATCGGCCACCACGCCGCCGCCGGCCTGGATGTAAACGGTATCGCCGTGCATGACCAACGTGCGCAGGGTAATACAGGTGTCAAGCGAGCCGTCGTAGGAGAAATAGCCGACCACGCCGGCGTAGATGCCGCGCGGTTGTCCCTCCAGTTCACTGATGATCTGCATCGCGCGTACCTTTGGCGCCCCGCTGACCGTCCCGGCCGGGAAGGTGGCCTGCAACAAGTCGAAGGCGTCCTGATCGGGGCGCAGCTCTCCTTCCACCTGTGAGACGATGTGCATGACGTGCGAATAGCGCTCGATGACCATTTCTTCCGAGACGTGGACGCTCCCGCTCGTGCAAACGCGCCCCAAATCGTTGCGCGCCAGGTCAACCAACATGACGTGTTCGGCGCGTTCTTTAGGGTCGGCCAATAACTCCTGTTCAATGACGGCATCCTCGCTGGCGCTCTTGCCACGTGGACGCGTGCCGGCAATTGGGCGGATGAGGGCGCGTCGTCCCTCGAGGCGAACGTGGACTTCGGGCGAAGCGCCAATTAATCGCAGGGGAGTAGGAACCGTCAGGGGGCCAAAGTCGAAGTAGAACATGTAGGGCGAAGGGTTGAGACGACGCAGCGCGCGGTAAATATCCAACGGCGCGGCGCCGGTCTTGCGACTCCATCGTTGCGAGGGAACTACTTGGAAGATGTCGCCGGCGCGAATGTATTCCTGGGCGCGGCGGACCATTTCCATATACTCTTCTCGAGTCTTGTTCGAGCGCATACTGCCCGCGACGATGCTTGGCGGTTTCGCTTTTTGCTCTGGCAGCGGCAGTTTCAGACGTGTTTCCAGATCGTTCAGGCGTGCTGTTGCCGCTTCCATTTCGTGTTCGTCCTCGGCGATGGCCAGCAACATTAACTGTCCGTATGCGTGATCGAAGACGACAAGCGTGTCGGCTTGCAGGAAGATAGCCTCTGGCCAGGATCGCTCAGGTTGGATAGGGACAGTGGATTCAAAGAAACGCACCACGTCATAGCCGACGTATCCTACGAGGCCACCGACGAAGCGGGGCAGGCCTGACGCGCTGACCACTTCTTGCGCGTTGAGAGCCTCGCGCAGCACGTTCAGCGGGTTCTCGCCGGAGGCGAGCGGTCGCTGTTCGACACCCTGGGCGGAGTGAATCTCCCACCTTCCTTCTAGAAGCAAGTACGCGCGACGGGGATTCACGCCGACGAACGAATAACGCGCTACCTGCTCGCCGCCGGTCACGCTCTCCAGCAAGAATGAGGGTTGGTCGTCGGCGAGTTTCAGGTACACCGACATCGGTGTTTCTAGGTCGGCGCTTTGTTCGCGCATCAAGACGCGTCGCTCTCCGCCAAGCGGAAAGACCTGTTGAGTAGATGTTGGCGAGACCATACACACCTCCGTACTTTATCAACGCGCTTAACAAAGAATCTCCTCTCATCCGAGGGACGAGAGGAGATTCCCGTGGTGCCACCCTGGTTAGGCCGGCGTCCATTAGCTAGGAAACAAAAACCCGTCGGTCAGACGACGGGAAAAGAAAGCCAGCCTCACTCATTGCGGGTACAGTCGAAGCGTGAGGATAGGTTCCCCGACGATACCCTTTGCCTTGATAACGGTGGCAACTCCGGCGCGGGCTAATCAGTTGTTCCCTTTCGCCCTGCGGCTCCGAGAACCATTCAGCGTTGGCGTCTGGGCCGGGCTTTCACCTTGCCCCGGCTCTCTGTACCATCGTTTCAACGCTTACTCTTTCTCTTCACAGCCTTTCGTATCCCAGAATGTTGCAATTTGCTTATATCAGATATAGACGACTTTGTCAAGGAGGACGCAGTGCTTGTTCCGAGGCTATCGTCCCAAAAACGGTCAAACATACGGACTAAAGGGAGAGGAAGTGCGCTTCCTTCCCTATCTCCAACAAGTGCGGAACAGTTACGCGAGGATGTGATTATTCGAAAGTCTGTGCAATCTTGCGAGGGAGGTTCTTCTCTTCCCTGTTGCCTGTTTTCGAGCCAGGAGTGGGAACAGGTTTGCGCCTCTTAAAATTGCCTGCCGGCAATGCAAAGGATAAGGATCGTTGTTTCACGCCCAGGTCAATAGGGGATGGGATTACGGTTATAATCATACCGATGCGAGTGTACTGGATCACCCTAGGCGTCCTGTTCGGCCTGTCGGCATTTGACCTGGCCTCCTTTCCGGGAGCTGCATCCCTTGAGCCGGCATCCGGCTCGGTGCTCTGCCCGCCGGGAGTCTACGCGCGTGCTCCCTCTGACTGTTTACCGCTGGGCCCCTCGCAGACGTTACAAGAATGGGCGCAACAGGGAATCCCTTATCCTTTGCACGCTCTGCCGGCCTATTCTCCGGATGTTAGTCTGAACAACGTTCCCTATCGCTACTATCGCGCTGCGGATGAGGCGATTGTTTATCTCTTCTCCTCTCTGGAGGAGGCGATGGCAGGGGGCATCTCTGGCCAATCGCTGGGAATAGGGCGGAAGTATTTCTCGTATCAGGAACGGTTCGATACTGCCGCCGGGGTATTCTATCGTCTACGCAATGGTCTCTGGATTCGAGGCGGCGCAGGCTCAGCCGTGGGTTTGCCGATGCCCTTCCAGGGGTTGCTGTTCAGTTCCACGCCTCTTAACGGATTTGGCTGGGTGCTAGGGGAGGCCAAGAGCCGCGCGGCCCCTGCTTTCCATGCTCCGCTGACAGGTAGGACCTACTATCGCTTCAATGTGGTGCAAGTCTACACTACCCAGGAGAGGGACGGCATCGTTTGGGTGCTCATTGGGCCGGAGGAATGGATCGAAGATCGTCTTGTTGCTGTGGTCCTGCCGCGTCGCGAGCCTCCCGAAGGAATAACAACGCATCGTTGGATCGAAGTGGATTTAGCAGAGCAGACTTTGACCGTTTATGAGGATCGGCGTTTAGTGTTTGCTACTCTGGTCTCGAGTGGCATCGAACCTTACTGGACGCGTCCGGGCCTTTTTCAGGTTTACCAGAAGAAAGAGGCAGAGACCATGCGCGGCGCGTTTGCCGCAGATCGTTCGGATTTCTATTATCTCGAAGATGTGCCCTGGACGATGTATTTCGATGAAGAGCGAGCGTTGCACGGCGCGTACTGGCATGCCTTCTTTGGCTATCCTACCTCGCATGGGTGCGTCAATCTTTCGCCCGGTGACGCGCACTGGCTGTTTGACTGGGCCGAAGTGGGCGATTGGGTCTATGTCCATGATCCTTCGGGACGCACGCCAACCGACCCATCGCTCTATGGAAGTGGAGCCCCTTGAGCAAAGGCAAACATAGGCGAGCGTTGACAGCGGCGTTCTTTCGGGTATAATTTCGCCTGCGTCACGCGAGGCCGACTAGCTCAATTCGGTAGAGCAGCTGACTCTTAATCAGTTGGTTCGGGGTTCGAGTCCCCGGTCGGTCATGGCAAATGCTATCAGGGGGCATCGTGAACGCCTCAGGCGCTAGGCCTTTTTCGTCTATGACAAGGTATGCGTCGGTAAGGCGGCAACGTCTTTTTCGGTCAGGCGCAAGCGAGCCTGTTGGCGTTCTTAAGACACGAACGACGCAAGATCGCCGAGCCTGGTTGTCGTTCGCTCGCGTTTTGACACTACTTTGGCCTCACCGCTCAACGTGATCCCCTTGTCCGGCGTCAGAGCGTACTGCTTGCTCCGAAGTGTGAATCCCGCGCTGATTTTGTCTCCACCGCCGGCCGGATAGTCTCCATGGATAACAAACAACGTTGGAAGTCGGAGGCGACATATTCGGTTATCCGACGCACATTCGATGATCGCGTTCGTGCGCGCGAGACGCGTTCGCGAAGCTGCGTTCTTTGCTAAAGTCCTGCGTTGCTATGTTTACCATCGGTCATTCTCCCTATTTTCCATCGTGGCGCTTCCGTCGCGATGCTTTCACTGTCTTTAGCCCTGGAGGCCGAGATAGCATCGGGGCTGGCTTCGTGGGGCAGCGATGGTGGTATAATTCGGCACACGTTACGGCACGACGGGAGTTTTTCGCTACGGAGAGGTGCCAGAGTGGTTGAATGGGACGGTCTCGAAAACCGTTGTGGTCCTTGTGGCCACCGTGGGTTCGAATCCCACCCTCTCCGCTGCCCTAGGGCTGGCTTGATCGGAGCAGCCCTTTTGCCTTTCTTCACGGTTGGATATCCCTTACCTATCTAAAAATCACATGATACGACGCCAATGGTTCGTCTTCGCTCTGTTTGTCGGCGTGCTGACCATGGCCTTGCGTCCTGTGGCCGATCCGGATTTCTGGTGGCATCTACGCGCTGGCCGGTGGATGGTGGAACATCGTGTTATCCTGTATCAGGATATTTTCTCTTTCACGAAAGCCGGCCAGGAATGGATTGCGCACGAATGGCTTTCGGAATGGTTGATGTACGGGCTTTACCGCTTGGGAGGATTGCCTTTGCTCATCTTGTTCTTCGCCGGCTTGGTCACGGCGACCTTTGCGGTGCTTTACCTGCGAACGGAGGGGAAACCGTATCTGGCTGGTTTTTCTCTTGTCTTGGGTTTTCTGGCGACCGCGCCGGTACTTGGCGCCCGGCCGCAGATGTTTACATTCTTCCTGAGCGGTTTGTACTGGTATCTGCTGGAGCGCTATCGGCGCGAGGGTTTCTCGCGCTGGTTAATGCCGCTTCCTTTGCTGATGCTTCTGTGGGTGAACCTGCATGGCGGCTATGCTGTAGGTCTGCTTCTTTTGGGGGCTTTTGGTTTGGAGGCCACATTCGAGCAATGGCGTAAACGGGAAAGAGCCTCGTCTGGCGCACCCGGTCAGGTCGTTCCCTTAGGCGTTGCTCTTCTTCTGTCAACGGCGGCTGTGATGGCGAATCCGAACGGGTTGCGCCTATACCGCTATCCCTTCGAGACGTTGGGTAGTCCAACCATGCAGAGGTACATTCAGGAGTGGTTTTCGCCCGATTTTCATCTTGCGCATTGGCAACCTCTGGCGGTTTTGTTGGTTGTTCTCTTATTGGCAGCCTTTTTTGCGCGGCCACGCGTTTCCCTTGCGAACGCTGCGCTGCTTGCCTTTTTCTGCTATGCCACCTTGCGTTCCGGTCGCCATGTCCCATTTTTTGTGCTGGCTGCTGTGCCGGTGCTCGGAGCGGCGTGTGAGACCATACTTGGGAAGTATCTGCCTGCTTTGCCTGTGGAGGAGCCGCCACGCTTGCGTTGGAAGGCTTACCACATCGCTCTGGCAGGTCTTCTTCTCCTCGCCGCGCTGGGTCGTTCTCTGAGTGTGTTCCGTCAGCAGACGGAAAGCGAGGAAGAGAAATTCCCGGCGCGGGCGCTGGCTTGGTTCCGAGAGAATCGTCCTCCACCAAATCTGTACAATACCTACGATTGGGGTGGCTATCTTCTCTGGCATCTTTACCCGGAATACCGCGTATTTATTGATGGCCGCGCTGACCTTTACGGCGACGAGTTCATCGAAGAGTTCCTACGCATTTATCGGGCGGAGAAGGGGTGGGAGGCGGGCCTCGAACGGTATGGAGTCAACACGGTGTTGATTCAGCCATCCGCGCCGTTGGCCAAAGTTCTCCAGCAGTCCGATTCTTGGGCGCGAGCATACGGCGATGAACAGGCCGTGATTTTCATTCGGCGCTGAAGCGCAGTTGGTCGCCGTCGCTCATGCCTCGCGGGCGCATCTTGGTCCTGAGAGTGTGGGGGATGGTGGAAGCGAGGAGAACGCATGGGCAGACACCGCAAGGTTGCTTGTGATCCGATGCCGTTGTGGAAAAACGTTTTCCTAAAACATGTATTCCGTCAGCAGGTGGAAAGCGAGGCAGAGAAATTCCCGGCGGGGGCGCTAACGAAGCCGGTTCAAAGAAATCGTCTCCGCAGAATCGAGACGACAGCTATAATTGGGGCGGCTCTCTCTCCCTAGCATCTTTACCCGGAATACTGCTTGTTCATGAATGACCGCACCGACTTTTATGGCAGTGCATTCGATCGAAGAGTTCCTGCGCATTGATCGGGCGGAGGGGAAGCAGATCGTATGTTATGGGCCAATATCCACTGCCGCGTTGTCGGCGAAAGCGCTACCGCAATCTAAGATGGGTAAAGAGTATAGAGGCGGTTTGCGTTGTTCACCGCTGCGCACTCGCGCGATAAACGCTTTCCGCTTCGCTCAGGTCAGCTCACGTATGGCAGTCAAAACCTCGGCGCTATGCTCGGCAGGCCGGACGTTTTCGAAGACTTTGACGATCTGCCCCTGACGATCGATCACAAAGGTTGTACGCAGAACGCCTTCATAGTTTCGTCCCATAAACTGCTTCTTGCCCCACACGCCGTATTGTTCGCAGACCTTATGGTCTTCATCGGCCAGGAGCGAAAAGGGCAAACGATGTTTCTGTTTGAATCGGGCATGAGAGGCGGGCGAATCGGGACTGACGCCAAGCACGAGGACGCCGGCCTGGAGGTACTCGGCATAATCATCGCGGAAACGGCAGGCCTCTGCTGTACAACCGGGCGTATCGTCTTTGGGATAAAAATAAAGAACCAGTGGCCGGCCGCGAAATTCCGAGAGACGACGCAGAACGCCATTTTCATCCGGCAGGATAAAATCGGGAGCGAAGGTTCCAGAAGGAAGGGGCATAGACCTCTCCTTTTTGCTAATTTTGATGAAAAATATCATAATTATTCTATCACTACCATCTCGAGTTTACAAGGATGAAAAGAGGCCATTTTTTATCGGACAATTTTCTACAGTACAATTAGGCTAAGCTTGGGATGCGCACCTTGCGCGAATCCGCTTTTGTATTCCATCACAACGTTAGGAGCAGCGACTATGAGGAAGGATCTTGAGACTCGCCTGGATGCACTTCTCGCTCAAATGACTCTGGCAGAAAAGGCTTCGTTGCTGGCCGGGAAGGACATTTGGCATACAACGCCGATAGAGCGGTTGGGCATTCCCTCCGTAGTAATGACCGATGGTCCCCATGGGGTGCGAGCGGCAAATCCGGAAGTTGGTCGCCAGAGTGGGCCGGCTACCGCTTTCCCGAGTGGAATCTCGATGGCCGCCTCTTGGAATACGGATTTGATCGAACGGGTTGGGCAGGCGTTGGCGGAGGAAACGCGCGGGATGGGTTGTGATATTTTACTGGGCCCGTGTGTGAACATCATCCGCTACCCCCTAGCCGGACGTAGCTTCGAGTCGTTCTCCGAGGATCCCTACCTGGCCGGACGCATCGCTGTGGCCTATATTCGCGGCTTGCAAAGTCGCGGCGTGGGCGCCTCGCTTAAGCACTACGCGGTGAACAATTACGAAGAGGAGCGTTTCCGCGCCAGTTCGAATGTGGATGAACGCACTTTGCGCGAAATCTACCTGGCGCAGTTCGAGATGGCGGTTAAGGAAGCGCAACCCTGGACGGTGATGTGTTCGTACAATCGCGTGAATGGTGTGTATGCCAGCGAACATGCGCATTTGCTTCGAGAGATTCTGAAGGAAGAATGGGGATTCCAAGGAGCGCTTATTTCGGATTGGGGAGCGACGCATAATGGATTTCAGGCGGTGGCTGCCGGGCTTGATCTGGAAATGCCTGGGCCTGCCAAGTACCTGCGTCTGGTCGGTGAGGCCGTAGCGAACTGGCAGATTGATCCATCGTTGATTGACGACGCTGCGCGACGCGTCCTGCGGCTGGTTTTCCTTTCCGGCCGTATGGATGGGAAGGTCGCTAAAGGCGCGGTCAATACACCGGCGCACCAACGATTGGCGCGCGAACTGGCCGAAGAGGCCATCACCTTGCTCAAGAACGAGGGCGAGGTGCTTCCGTTGGCAGATAACGTGCGTTCCATCGCCGTGCTTGGCCCGAATGCGGCGGAGGCGGTTATTGAAGGCGGCGGAAGTTCGCGGGTTGAGCCTCCCTACCGCATCAGTCCACTCGAGGCGTTGCAGAACATGGTTGGGAAGCAGGTGCGCCTGGTACACGAACGCGGCTGCGACAACTATGACGAACCATTCGATGTCCCCTTATCTTGGTTAGGAGGGAAGGGGCTGAAGGCGGAATTTTTCGCTACGCCAGATTTCCAAGGCGAGCCACTCGCGACACGCGAGGACACGAGACCGGAATTCTGGCATCACGTGAACTGGTCTGCCGAGGCTTGGAAACCGCTGGCTGCGCGCTGGAGTGGTACGCTGACTTTGCCGCAGGATGGGCTGTACCGCTTTGTCCTTCGCCATGCCGGGCATGTGCGCCTTTACTTGGATGATAGGCTGATTCTGGAGAGCGAAGCAGGCCAGGGAAGTCCGGCAAAGGCAGAACGCCTGTTGCGTGCCGGCGCGCATGGGTTGCGACTGGAGTATGTGCGGCGCGAGGAAGAAGAAATTATCGCTTATCGGCTGGGGTTGGGTCAAGTGTTTCCTGCAGGGGAGGACCGGCGTCTGGAGCAGGCCGTGGAACTGGCGCGAAGGTGCGATGTGGCGCTGATCTTCGCGGGTTATCCGGAGGGGTATGAGAGCGAGGGCGTTGATCGTCCGCACATGGATCTGCTCGGCGGACAGAACGCCTTAATCGAAGCGGTCGCGGCGGTTAACCCCAAGACGGTGGTCGTGTTGAACGTCGGTGCGCCGGTAACCATGCCCTGGGCGGATAAGGTCGCGGCGATTCTGCTGGCCTACTATCCCGGCCAAGAGAATGGCAACGCGGTTGCCCGCGTCCTGTTGGGCAAAGTGAATCCGTCGGGGAAGTTGCCGGTGACCTTTCCTCGCCGTTTGCAGGATAGTCCTGCCTACCTCAACCGGCCCTATCCGGGCTGTCGTGAGGTCAACTATGGCGAGGGGATTTTTGTCGGGTATCGTTATTTCGATCATGCTCAGGTAGAGCCGTTGTTCCCCTTTGGGCATGGCCTGTCATACACTACGTTTCAGTATAGCGATCTGCGGGTGCCCAAGAGAGTGAAAAAAGGCCAGCCGGTGGTTGTCTCGTTGAAAGTCAAGAATACCGGCGCGGTAGCGGGCAAGGAGGTGGTGCAATTGTATGTTGCTGATGAAACAGCGTCTGTGCCTCGTCCGCCAAAGGAGTTGAAAGCCTTCGCGAAGGTGGAATTGAAGCCGGGGCAAAGCACAGAAGTGACGTTTACCCTGGAGGAGCGTGTCCTTTCCTTCTACAATCCCTATGGCAAATCCTGGGTGGCCGAGGAAGGAAAGTTTGACGTGCTGATTGGATCATCTTCGCGCGATATTCGCCTGAGGGGGAGTTTCATGCTGACAGGATAACCCTCGGTGCCTGAGCTGCCCCGTCTCTAGCCGGCGTGAACGGCGAGGAGGGTGCTCAGGTCCTCCGCAATCAAATCAGGCGGCGGATTCCAGACCGCCGCCTGTGCGCGTCTGCTGACCCCGCTTAGGACAAGAGCGCACGGCAAGTCGGCTGCCTGTGCCGCGGCGATGTCTGTCTCTAGGCGGTCGCCAACCACCAGAGTAGCTTCCTTTGATGTTCCGAGCCGCTGGCGCGCCAATTCGAGCAAGTGCGGCGCTGGTTTCCCCGCGTAGATCGGCTCAATGCCGCTTGCGGTGGTTACTACAGAAATCCACGCGCCGGCACCAGGAATTTCACCGCGGGGAGTTGGAAAAGTCTTATCCGGGTTTGTGGCGTAGAAGGGCGCGCCGCGACGGACGAGCAACGTTGCCTCCACCATCTTTCGAAAGTTGATTTGGCGGTCAATGCCCATAACAACAATTTCTGCCTGCTCTGCCTCTTCCAAGGAGACAATCTGAAAACCCTTTTCCTGCAAAGCGGCGAACAGACCTGTCTCGCCAACGGCGAAGACGCGCCGCCCCTGGCAAGGAGCGAATTGCCTGGCCAGCATATCCGCCAGTGCCAACGAGGATGTGATCACCTGCCAGGGTTCTGCTTGCACGCCGAACGCGGCCAACCGCGCCACATATTGCTCCGGGGTCCTTGAGCCGTTGTTCGTAGCGAAGACGAAACGCAGTCCGCGCGCCCGCACATGCGCGAAGATGGCCGGCAAATCGCCGATCGGCGCGTCGCCGCGCCAGAGAACACCATCCATGTCGAGGATGAGGGACTGGATATGGGAAGGAATCATAATGATGAAGATCTTGCTGGCGAACCCTCAAGGGCAATGTTCCCCGGATTGGCGAGAACGGCGAGTGGCTTCCCCCCTACTTTTTCTCTGCTGGCACTTCGAGCACCTGATCTACCAGGCCGTACTTGACGGCGTCCGCCGGCTCCAGATAGAAATCGCGATCGGTATCGCGTTCAATGACCTCCATCGGCTGGCCGGTATGTTTGGCGAGGATTTCATTCAAGCGGCCCTTCAGACGCAGAATTTGTTTGGCCTGGATTTCGATATCGGTGGCTTGCCCCTGCACGCCGCCTAGCGGCTGGTGCATGTGAATGGTAGCGTTCGGGAGCGCGTAGCGCCGCCCCTTCGTTCCGGCGGCCAGCAACACCGTGCCGAACGAAGCCGTCACGCCGACGGCTACGGTGCTGATAGGATTAGAAATCATTTGCATCGTGTCGTAAATCGCCAGGCCCGAGTAAATGGCACCGCCCGGCGAATTGATGTACATTTGAATTTCTCGCTCCGGATCTTCGCGGTTCAAGAACAACAATTGCGCTACAACCAAGTTGGCAATTTGATCATCAATCGGCATCCCGACAAAGATAATGCGCTCTTTAAGCAGGAGGGAATAGATATCGTAAGCGCGTTCCCCGCGACCCGATGTTTCGATGACCATGGGGATTACGTTTTGCATATGTGAAAGGGACATAGGAATCTCCGTAAGTGAACTAGCTTGGATTCCGCGACCGAAGGCGATAGCAATAGCGCTGCGAGCCGTCGCGGTTGAGGTGGGATCTGACAGAACACGACGACATGATGCCGTCTGAATCATGATGCGTCCGATGGCAGGGCGGTAACCGATGGGGCTACAGCTTCTTCTGCGCCCGACGCGCTTTCTTTAGCAGAGCCGTTCGCTGTCTCGCTTTTTTCTGTCGATTCCGGTCGTTCGCCGCGTCCAATGGCGACCAGACGATCACGCACGGCTTGCCGCCAGGCCTGGCGAATGGAGAAGGTGATCATGGCATCGGTTTCTTTGGCGTTGGGTTTGCGATGTTTCCTGCCAGACGATTGCTGTTTTGCTTCCAACCATTCGTGCAATACGCCGTTGAGAATGGATTCGACATCTTCCTTAGCGACTTCCACGTGCTCTGCCTCGCCTACTTTTTCCATAATAAGTTTGCGTTCAAGGGCAACCTGAGCATGTGGCCGAATTTCCTTTCCTACAAATTCCTCCAGCGTCATCTCCCGGGATTTGAGGTAGGTATCTAAGTCTTGCCCCTTCTCCTTCAGATTGGCCCTGAAAGCCTCTAACAGGTCTTCAATTTGCTCCTCCAGCATTTGTGGCGGATATAGCATCGTTGCACCCTTGCGGATTTCGTCCACAACTTGCAAGCTATACTCCAATTCGTAGTCGGCTTTGGAACGGTGCTCGAGGAACTCGGTCACGGCTTTGCGCAACGCTTCCATGGTTTCGAACGGGCCGACGTCCTGGGCAAACTCATCGTTCAGCTCGGGAAGGTCAAGGACGACAATTGCTTGTATTTCCACTTCATGAACGATGTCCCGACCGCGTACTGTATCGTCTTGAACATGATCGGGGTAATGATAGAGAATGGTTTTATGCTCGCCCTTGCGCAGGCCAATGAGCTGCATGGAAAAGCCGGGAAAAGGCTTCTCGTCCGGATTCTGATCGTCTTCCCGTATCAAAACAATCGGAGTTCCCTCTAACAAAGGCGGTTCTTCCGGCGAGGCGCCGGCTTGACGGAAAGCGATTGTGAGGGCAACCAGATCGTCCGCTTGTACAGGGCGATCTTCGGGAACGATGCGCGGCCTGCCATTGCGAATCTGGATGTCTTTCAGATACTTGCTTATCGTTTCCTCAGAGGGGGGCTTCCAAGCATAGGGAACGCGAACAGAGCGATAATCGCCCAGCGAGACCTGCGGTTGGAGGGGAACGACAAACGTCAAGCGCAAGGGTTCACCCTCTTCGACATTGGCCAGGGCGCCGGGGCAGGAAGGATGCAAATCGAGTTCTTGGATTACAGCAGGGTAAACTTCATCCACCAGGGAATCCAGAGCCTCTTCACGGATAACATCTTCTCCAAGATGTTGCACGACCATGGCATAGGGTGCCTTGCCCGGGCGAAACCCGGGAATTTTAACGCGTTCGGAAAGCGCGCGCGCCGCGCGTTTCAAGGCCGTTTCAAACCGTTCTGGTTCGAGCTCCACGTGAACGGTCAGTTGACAATCGTCGCGGGGTTGAGTTTCGATTTTCAATAGCATGCCTCGGACAATGAAATTTTCCAGTGGGGAAGGCGGGATTTGAACCCGCACGCCTTTTGGCACATGATCCTAAGTCATGCCTGTCTGCCCATTCCAGCACTTCCCCAAGCAGGAACTTGCGCGGCAAAATTATAAACGAGAGAGAGATGGGCGTCAACTCGAGCGTAATTGTGGGAGTCTGTTTGCAGCTCGGCGCAGCCCGATGGCGAGCCGATGCAAGTCCTCGCGAGGCCCATAAAAATCGGAGTAATCCGACTCGGGGCGACGGTCTATAGGATTTTCACGAATTAAGCAGGTTAACACCAGCCTTGCGTGTCTGAGGTGCAGGCAATTACCGCGACCTTCGGTTGAAAATCCTTTTCATTTATGGTACACTAAAAAAAGTTTATACCCAAGGAGAGAATTTATGTACGAAGAACCTCTATCCCCCCAGCCCCCTCAACCATCTGCTCCCACAGGCGATGAGAAAGGCCTTGCTCTATTGCAGGCCTTGTCTTGGGCATTATTAACCTGTGTTCCTGGCTTCTTCCTGTCTGTGGTGGGCCGCTGGCGATTGTCGGCATCGTCTTGAGCGTGCTTGGCCTGAAGTCATCGCAACGCACGCTCGCGATCGTCGGCATCGTTCTTTCCGGTCTGGGCTTGCTTGCTACAATCGTCAATGCCGCCGCCGGCGCTTACCTCGGCATTACAAGACCGGAGTTGTTCCAGTTCTATCAATAACGTTCATGTTTTCCCGTTGCTTCCCGCAGGCCTGCGGGAAGCAACGTCTTTGTTGGTGGTTATGACCCTTGCGCTCGAGCAAAGAATCGGAACCCTTTTGCGGGGACGAGGGCAGACTTTGGGGGTGGCCGAATCCTGTACGGGTGGTTTGATTGCTCACCGTCTCACGAATATGGCAGGCTCATCCGAGTACTTCTTGGGCGGGATCGTAGCCTATTCGAATACCATCAAAATCAAACAGTTGAATGTCTCGCCACAAACGCTGGAAGAGCACGGCGCGGTCAGCGAACAAAGCGTGTTGGAAATGGCGCGCGGCGCGCGTCGGGCGCTTGGCGCTGACATTGCTCTCAGCGTGAGCGGAATCGCCGGCCCGGAAGGGGGAAAGGAAGATAAGCCGGTGGGCACCGTCTGGATTGGACTTGCGACGCCAGATGGCGAATGGGCGCGTCGGTTTCATTTCGATGGCGACCGTGAACAGAACAAGGCGGCCTTTTCCGATGCCGCCTTGATCCTGTTGTTGGAGTACCTGCAACGCAAGTCAGAGGCGCCCGGCGCGGCGGTTCCTTGATGCCCTCACCTTGCCGCAGACCAGGGTAAAGCGCACTGTTACAGACTGGCGGAACGAGTTCGAATATGCTCTGTAATGCGCGCCAGGAATTCGGCCAGAGGAATGTTATCCTGCCGCGTTCCATCCCGCACGCGCAGCGAGACCGTGCCGTTTTTCGCTTCTGTTTCCCCAACGATGAGCATATAGGGAACTTTCATCAGTTGCGCTTCGCGAATCTTGGCGTTCATGCGCTGCGCGCTCAGGTCGGCGTTGACACGAAACCCTTCGGCGCGCAGTTGGCGCGCGACGTTCTCAGCATATTCATTCTGATTGTCGGTAATAGGAATGACGCGGGCGTGTTCCGGGCTGAGCCAGACCGGGAAGTTGCCGGCGTAGTGTTCGAGCAGGAAGCCGATGAAGCGTTCGTGGGTGGAGAGGGGGGCGCGGTGGATGCAGAGCGGCGTCTCCTCGACCCCGTCCTTGCTCATGTACTTGAGGTCGAAGCGCGCAGGGATGGCGAAATCCACCTGATTGGTCGCCAGGGTAAATTCGCGACCAATGGCCGACCAGATTTGTACGTCCACTTTGGGGCCGTAGAAGGCGGCCTCGTCCTGGGCTTCTTTGAAGGGGACGTTGCCGTTGATCAGGGCGCGCCGCACCATGTCCTCTGTCTTGAGCCACAGGCGTTCGTTATCGACATACTTCTTACCTAACCCGGCCTTACTATGCAGACTGAGGCGCATGACGTATTTCTGAATGCCGAACAGGTCGAAGTATTTCTTGTACAGGTCAATGACTGCCATGAATTCTTGCTCGAACTGATCTTCGGTGCAGTAAATGTGCGCGTCGTTCATCTGCATCGAGCGAACGCGCATCAGACCGAAGAGCTCGCCCGATTTCTCATAGCGGTAGCAGGTGCCATATTCGGCCAGGCGGATGGGCAGGTCACGATAGGAACGTGGTTTGGAGGCGAAGATTTTATGGTGCATCGGACAGTTCATCGGCTTGACGTAGTAACGCATGCCTTCGATTTCCATCGGCGGATACATTGACTCGGCATAGTAGGGCAGATGGCCGGAGCGCAGGAATAAGTCTTCTTTCGTCAAATGCGGGGTGCGGACACGCAGATAACCGGCTTTTTCTTCCATTTCCTTGGCTAGTTTCTCCAGTTCCTCGATAATGACCCCGCCGCGCGGCAGCCAGAGTGGTAAGCCGGGGCCGACCTCGTCCTCGAAGATGAAGATTTCCAGTTCCTTACCCAGCTTACGGTGATCGCGAGCTTTCGCCTCTTCGAGCATCTTCAGGTATTGCTGGAGTTCTTCGGGCGTGCGCCAGGCTGTGCCATAGATGCGGGTCAGCATCTTGTTCTTTTCATCGCCGCGCCAATAGGCCCCGGCAATAGATATCAACTTGACCGCCGCCGGATTGATCTGGCGCGTGTTCTCTACGTGAGGGCCGCGACACAGGTCAATGAACGTGTCGTGTTGATAGATGGAAATTTCCGGCTTCTCGGTCAAAGGATTGCCATCCTCGTCGAAAGCGCCTTTCTCTAGACCCTCGATTAATTCCAACTTATACGGTTGATCTTTGAATATCTGGCGCGCTTCCTCTGCCGTGATGACCTTGCGAAGGAAGGGATGACCGCCGGCAATGATCTGACGCATACGCTTTTCGATTTTCTCCAAGTCGGTTTCGGTCAACGGTTGCGGCAGATCGAAATCGTAATAAAAGCCATTCTCAATGGGAGGGCCTATGGTGTATTTGGCCCCTGGGAAAAACTCCAACACAGCCTGCGCCATGATATGCGCGGCGGAATGACGGATACGGTGCAGTAGTGAGTCTTCATAGCGTTCTTCTTGTGTTGCCATCGTCTTTCTCCTTTCTGCGGCCGTCGACTCTCCACAAGATAAAAAATCTCTCGCCCGTGTCGGGGCGAGAGCCAAATGCTCACGCGGTTCCACCCGCTTTGTCCCGCCTCGTAAACCGAGCAGGACATCTCATTCGGCCGATAACGGGGCCAACCGTTTCCCTTACTGTGCGCGCAGGCTGTTCGGGGTCACGCTCACGGGGGGTTTTCAGCGGAGGTTGTCCAGGTTGGCTCTCAGTCGCGGCCGACCCTCCCTGTGGACGCGCCGGTCCGCTTACTCGTCCCGGTCATCGCGTCTGTAAGGTATTATATGCCGGGGAACGGGTTTGTCAATAGCTCTTGGTTGTCGTGTAGGACTTTTCAAAGAAGGATGGAAGGTGAGCCTGCTTTTTGCGCTGCTAGGCCACGCCTGGCAAAGCCGACCATAAGTCAGCAGTACAATTCTATGCTCTTGCGCGCCTGAACAGCCGGGAAAATACCATGATAAAAAAGCCATACCCGATCCCTAACGCCCTTGACAACTCTCTCCTCGTCTAATCTTGTCTAGATGTTTTTCTACAGGAGGAGAACAATGGCGTGGAAACGTTGGGCGGCGATTGGGATGGCTGTTGCGTTCGGCCT